>Ga0208666_1000490_pt1 | contig 18700 bp, 19 predicted proteins | sample 5B_taG_FD_184078 | JGI IMG/M metagenome (GOLD analysis project Ga0208666, IMG submission 184078) | Marine viral communities from the Subarctic Pacific Ocean - 5B_ETSP_OMZ_AT15132_CsCl metaG (SPAdes) (version 2) | ecosystem: Environmental > Aquatic > Marine > Oceanic | place: Pacific Ocean...
TGGTAATTTCACGCCCCAAAATTTTACTAGGCACAAATTTACAAATTGATTTACATTGCTTACAAACCGTCTTTTTCTGAAATTACTAACCCTAATCAGGGCGGTATATTATACCATGTTTATACAAGTACGCTATTGTAAATATAAATAGCATTATCTGATTTACACTATGGCTCTTATCACAAGAAAAGAAGCAGCAGAGAAAATGGGAGTAACTATACAAGCGGTATATATGGCGATTAAACAAGGTCGTCTAACAGCTATGGAAGATAATCAAGGAAATATTGTTATTAATAGCGACACTATGGTTGCAGAGTGGAATAAAAAATCTGCTTTTAGGCAGATGAAAACAAAAACGCAACCATCAACACCAAAACGTAAAAGATCTTCTATCACAACAGACTCTATACCTGAGTACGAGGAAAGTAGGGCTAGAACAGAACATCTTAAGGCTGAGTTACTTGAACTTGAACGAAAACAAAAAGAAGATAGTCTTGTGTCTCTTAAAGAAGTACAACAAAAGTGGACAGAAGTTATAACGACAGCAAGAACAAAATTATTAGGAATATCATCTAAAGCGAAACAACGATTACCTGATTTAGATACCAACGCAGTTAGCTGTATAGATGACATAGTTAGAGAAGCATTAGAAGAATTATCTGCTGCATGAGCAATATTTTATCTTTAGAACAAATAGCATTTGATAGTTTTAAACCGCCCAAAAAATTAAGTCTTAGCGATTGGGCAGATGAATATGCTTATCTTTCCGCAGAAAGTAGTGCAGAGGGTGGTAGGTGGAGAACATTGCCATATCAAAAAGGGATGATGGATGCTATCACTGATCCTGATATAGAGCAGATAACAATAATGAAATCAGCTAGGGTTGGATATTCTAAAATTCTTAATCACGTTATTGCATATCACATACACCAAGACAGTTGTCCAATAATGGTCGTACAACCCACTATTGAGGACGCAACTGGTTACTCAAAAGAAGAGATTGCACCTATGCTGCGAGATACACCATGTTTAAATGGTCTTGTAAGTGATGCAAAAGCAAAAGATGGTCAGAATACACTTTTACAAAAACAATTTCCGGGTGGCACATTATCTTTAGTAGGTGCTAATTCTCCTAGAGGTTTTAGAAGAGTTAGTAGAAGAATAGTTTTGTTTGATGAGATAGATGGGTATCCTTCTTCTGCTGGTACGGAAGGAGATCAAATAAAATTAGGTATTAGAAGAACAGAATATTATTGGAATCGCAAAATTGTTTCTGGCTCTACACCGACTGTAAAAGATTTTTCTCGTATAGAAAAAATGTTTTTACAAACTAACCAGCAGCGTTACTACTGTCCATGTCCCCACTGTGGTCATATGCAATATCTAAGATGGGCGCAGTTTAAATGGGAAAATAATGACCCTGACACAGTAAATTATCAATGCGAGTCTTGCCTAAAAGGAATACCACATAACAAAAAAAGATGGATGGTAGAACGTGGCGAGTGGAGAGCAACAGCACTTGGAAAATCTAAGCATGTTGGTTTTCATATATGGGCTGCATATTCTTATTCTCCTAATGCAAGTTGGGCAAATCTTGTAGAGGAGTTTTTATTAAGTAAAGATGATCCAGAGCAATTAAAAACGTGGATTAATACAATTTTAGGAGAAACATGGGAGGATGAATATCAAGCAAAAGTTGGTGCTGATTCTTTGATGATTAGAGCATCAGAGGCAACTTATAAAAGAGCTACTCCACCTGATAGTGTTTTATTTATAACTGCTGGAATTGATACGCAAGATGACAGATTAAGCTTATCTGTTTTTGGTTTTGGAAGAGAAGAGGAAATGTTTTTATTAGATCGACAAGTTTTATATGGATCGCCTGCAAGAGCAGATGTATGGAAACAGTTAGATGAGGTTTTATTAGGGGAATATATAAATCAAAACGGAATAAAATTAAAGATTGAGAGTGCTGCGATTGATACTGGAGGACATTATACGCATGAGGTATATCAGTACGTTAGAGAAAGATCTCATCTTGGTTTGATAGGTATAAAAGGGATGGGACAAAAAGGAAAACCACCATTAGGTAAACCTACAAAAGTAGATATTAACTTTACAGGTAAAGCACTAAAAAAAGGAGTTCAACTTTTTCCTGTAGGTGTAGATATTATTAAAACAACTTTAAGTAATAAATTAAAAGATGCAGATATTGGTAAAGGTTATATACATTTTTATCCAACAACCACACCAGATTATTTTCAAGAGTTAACAGCAGAAAAACAAGTGCTTAAATATAAAAACGGTTATCAAGAACGTGTATGGGTAAAAAAAAGTAATGCCAGAAATGAGGCATTAGATGAAATGGTTTATGCGTGGGCTGCATATCAGCGTTTACTGCAAAAATATGATCGCAGAACTATATATGACCAATTTGAAAGAAAAATTAACCCTGTAAAACCTCTAAAGGAGGCTAAGATAGACTTAAATCGTACTAAATCGGCTAAAAAGCCGAATTTTATCGCTAATTGGTAATTAATCGTGACTTTTCCTCAACAAATAATTGCTGGAGATCTTGTTCAATGGAGGATTCCTGAGACTAAAGATGCTTTTGATAATCCAATCAATAGTCCTGATTGGTCTGTTACTTACTATCTAAGAACAAATACATCTTCTGAGGGTGCTACTGTTAATAGTTCTGCCTATCTAAGTGGTTTTGAATTTAGTATTCCAGCAGCGACAACAGTTAATTTTGATGCTGGCAACTGGTTTTATCAAGCGGTTGCAAATAAGTCTGGTCAACAAAGTCAGACAATATTTAGAGGATCTTTTAAAGTCTTAGCTTCTCAAGCTTATACTGGAACACCAGCAGCTTTTGATGGTAGAAGTCAATTACAAAAAGATCTAGATCTTATTGAAACAGCAATAAGAAATATTCTAAGTGGCGGTGTAATACAGGAATACAAAATTGGAACAAGAACTGCTAAAAAATATGAATTAGCTGAATTATTAGTTTTAAAAAGTCAGCTAAAAGTTGAACTTGTTAGAGAAAAACAAGCAGAAACAATAGCTAATGGTCTTGGAAATCCAAGAGCTACTTTTGTACGTTTTAATGGAGCATACTAATGGGAATCAGATCTAACATTACAAATGCAGTAAAAAGAGTTTTAGGTTTTAGTGACAAAGCTAATCCTTTGAAAAACCTTAGAGCTTATCAAGGTGCTTTAGTTTCAAGACTTACATCAGATTGGATGGCAAGTCAGCTTAGTGCTGATGCAGAAATAAGAAATAGTTTACGCAAGCTAAGAGATAGATCTAGAGAACTTGTAAGAAATAATCCATATGCAAGACAGGCTAAAAGAACTACTCAGATAAATATTGTTGGAACTGGTATGAAGTTTCAATCTAGGGTTTTACAGATAAGAGGAAACAGAAGGGATCAAAGAATAAATAATTTAATTGAACAAAAATGGGCTGAATGGTCTGGTGCTAATAGTTGCGATTGTGCAGGTAGGTATAGTTTTCACGAATTTGAATGGTTAGCTGCTGGAGCTTTGTGTGAAAGTGGGGAAGCTATTTTTAGAATCGTAAGATCACAGTTTGGTAATTCAAAAATACCTCTTGGCTTACAGTTAATCGAATCTGATTTATTAGATGAAGAATATACAGGTAAAACTTTAAAAGTAAAAAACGAATGGCGTAACGGAGTCGAAAACGATGAGTGGGGTAGACCAGTGCGCTATGCCATCCTTACCAAACATCCGGGGGATGCTTATTATTTAGATTATTCAAATAATCAAAAAACACACATCTTTTTGTTAGCAGAAGATATTATTCATCTTTATTTACCAGAAAGGCCGGGTCAAAACAGAGGTGTGCCTTGGTTTCATAGTGTTATGTCAGATATGCACCAATTAGAAGGATATGAGGAAGCTGCTGTTATAAGAGCCAGAGCAGGTGCAAGCATAATGGGATTTATTCAAAATGACCAAGGAGAGCTTATCGGGGATGAAGTAGAAAATAATCAAAGAATACAATCATTTAGCCCCGGAGAATTTAGATACCTTGCACCTAATGAAAGTATAAACATTCCAGATATAGACTATCCCTCTCAACAGTATGAGATGTTTGTAAAAAATAAGATAAGACGTTTTGCTACTGGTATTGGTTGTAGTTTTGAAACTATAAGTAAAGATTTTTCAGAGACTAATTATTCCAGTTCAAGATTAAGTCTTTTAGAAGATAGAGAACATTGGAAATTCTGTCAAAAATATCTGATAAATAATTTACATCTAAGAGTATTTAAAGAATGGATAAAATTAGCTGTTCTGGTAGGAGAGTTGGATTTTGATGATTTTGCAGTCAGACCAGAAAGGTATATCAAACCAAGATGGACTCCACCTGCACAACATTATGTAGATCCACTAAAAGAAGTTAGAGCCTTTAGAGAAGCAGAGCAAGCTGGTTATATGAGTAAAGGTCAAGTTATAGCTGCTACAAATGGTGGCGATTATGACGATATTATTTCAGAAATATCAAGAGAACAGGAAGTCGCTAAAGACTTAGGAGTTACATTAGATAAAGATCTTGATCTTGAGGTTGAAGTTGGTCAATTAGAACTTGATTTACAACAAGCACAAGCACAACCAACAAGAGTAAAGAAAACTCGTAAAAAAACTAAGTAATCATGGCAAATGTAAGTGGAACAGAGATTAATCTCAAACCAACTCAAGGAATGGTTACAGAAGCAAAAAGGTATAAAGCGTGGAAAGAAGAAGGTAAGGCTGGTGGTACGCAGGTAGCAGCAGTAAGAGCTAGTCAAATAATTGCAGGTGGAGAGTTAAGTGCTGATGTTGTTGTCAGGATGTTTAGTTTCTTTGCAAGGCATGAAGTTGACAAAAAAGCAGAAGGTTTTAGGAAAGGAGAAAAAGGTTATCCATCAAAAGGTAGGGTTGCATGGGCAGCGTGGGGAGGAGATGCTGGTTTTAGTTGGAGTAGAGGAAAAGCTGCTGCTATTAAAAAGGCTAGAGAAAGAGCAGAAGTTATTGAATTAGCAAGACCATATCCTAATGAACACGCAGCAACTATTACAAATTCAGAGGAATATGATACATTTAGGCGATCAAATAATGAAGCTTCTCAAGGCATAGACTTTATATTTGGTATAAAGGATAATGAGGAGGGTGCTGAACTTCAATCAATTAGGTTTAGACTTTCTGAATTTACCGCCTCTGAAGCTAGATCATGGCTTGAGAGAAACGAGTTTGAACCTATCAAGTTTGAACCTGCTACTAACGAAAAAACTATGGCTGAAAAAACCAAAACAGAACAAAGAGCCGAACCTGATGGTCTGAAGGTAGGCGATTTTGTTCGTTGGAACTCTAGCGGTGGTACAGCTAGAGGAAAGATTGATCGTATCGTAAGAGATGGTTCAATTGATGTACCAGATAGTTCCTTTACTATTACAGGAACAGAAGATGACCCTGCTGCTTTAATTACTCTTTATAGAAATGGAGAGGCAACAGATCGTAAGGTCGGTCATAAGTTTTCAACTTTGACTAAAATTGCAGCTATCAGAACAATTGAATCTGATGACAAATTGGAAAGAAAAGAAGTTACTGATTTCAAAAATGTGAAATCTAGAACATTTGAATTTCCATTTAGTTCTGAATATCCAGTAAAAAGATATTTTGGTAACGAAATATTAAGCCATGAACGTGGTGCTGCTGATCTTAGCAGGCTGAATGACGGTGGTGCTGTTCTGTTTAATCACAATATGGATAAACCAATAGGAGTAGTTGAATCTGCTTATATTGGAGAAGACAAACGTGGTTATGCAAAAATTCGTTTCTCAAGAAGCAAGTTTGCATCTGAAATTTTAGAAGATGTAAAAGATGGAATTATTCGAGGCATCAGCTTTGGTTATTCTATTAATGATATAGATGAGACTGAAGAAGGTATGCTCGCTCGTTCATGGAGCGTCCATGAATTATCTGTTGTAACAGTTCCAGCAGATCCTACAATTGGCTTCGGAAGAAGTTTGATTACACCCTCTCAAGGTAATAGTATTACTATGGAAGATAAGTCCCCCTCTGAGGAGATTAATTCTGCGGAAATATCCGCATCCACCTCTGTTCGCACTATGGAAGAACCTATTAAAGAAACTCAGGTTGAAGCGGAGAAATCCGTTGAAATCGACATCAAAGCCGAAGTTCAACGTGCTATTGATGAAAACAATGCTCGTACAGCATCTATCACTTCATTATGTCGTGAGTTTGGAGAGTATGGAGCAGAAGACATAGCTGAAACTCTAATTAAAGGCAACAAATCTGTTGTTGAAGCAAGAGCAGCAATCCTCGATCTTGTAAAAAACAAGGCAGAGGTTAATAATACCCCTATTCGTTCTACAGACATGACATCTAATGAAGTTGGATTAGACAAGAAAGAAGTCAAAAGATTTTCTTTCATTAAAGCTCTAAATGCTCTCGCAAATCCTAATGACAGATCAGCACAGGAAGCTGCTGCTTTTGAAAGAGAAGTTTCAGACGAGGCAGCTAAACGCTATGACAAACCTGCAAACGGTATCTTAGTTCCAAACGAAGTTTTACAAAGAGACTTGAATGTAGGTACTGCAACTGCTGGTGGTAACTTAGTTCCTACAGATTTACTTTCTGGTTCATTTATAGACATTCTTCGTAAGAGAATGGCTGTTATGGCTGCGAACCCAACAATGCTTACAGGCTTATCTGGTAACATTGCAATTCCAAGGATGACTCAAAGTGCATCTGGATTTTTTGTTGGAGAAGGTAGTGAGCCAACAGAATCACAGCAAGCTTTCGATCAAGTCAATATGACACCTAAGACAGTAGGTGGAGTTGTTGAGTTCACAAGAAGATTACTACTTCAGTCAAGCATTGATGTTGAGTCAATGATTAGAGATGATATAGCTCGTGTTATCGCAACTAAATTAGACAATGCTGCTATCTACGGTACAGGTTCTTCAAACCAGCCTTTAGGTATCAAAGATACAACAGGTGTTGGCACTCAATCACTTTCAACCTTTGGTACTTTTGCTGAGTACATTGGAATGGAGACAGATGTTGCAGCAGCTAACGCAGATGTAGCGAATATGTTCTATATCATTAATGCTTCTGCTAGAGGTGCGTTAAAGAGTACAGAAGTTGCATCAAATACAGGTAAGTTTGTATTTGAGAACAATGAGATTAATGGTTATCCAGCTATAGTTTCTAATCAGCTTGTGAATAACGATGCACTATTTGGCGATTTCAGTCAGTTCTGTATTGGTATGTGGTCTGGTTTAGATCTAACTGTAGATACAATCACAAAAGCAGGTAGCGGTACTGTCAAGATAGTGGCATTACAAGATGTCGATTTCGCTATCAAGCAACCAACTGCCTTCTGTTTCGCAACATAAAATGAAAGTTGAACTTATAAGATCAACAATGATAGCTGGAGTCCCAACGGACTCTGGCTCTACTCTAGAGGTAGATGATAATGTTGGTCGTCTGCTTGTCTTTAGTGGTAAAGCTAAAATTGCTTCAGAAAAAACTACTGTAGTTAAAGAAGAAGTTGTTGAGGAAAAACCTAAAGCAAAGCAAAAACCAAAGAAAAAACCGACCACAACAATAGAGGAGATTTAAAGTGGCAATTATTCAACAAAACTTAGAAAAGCTAGAGGTATCATCAGCAGTAGCTTCTGCTTCTGTTAACTCGACCGCAACATCAAGTGCTATTGATTTATTAGAATTTGATGGAGATGTTGTTCTTGTTCTGAATTGTGCAGCAGGGACAGGATCTTCTCCAACTTTAAATGTTAAAGTTCAAGATTCTGACGCATCAGGTGGTACTTATACAGACTTGTCTGGAGCAGCTTTTACTGAAGTAACAACTTCTGCTTCACACCAAACTCTTGCAATTAACAAGGATGAATGTAATAGATTCATCAAGATAGTTCAGACAGTAGCAGGCTCATCTCCTGTTTTCATTTATGGAATATCTCTTGTTGGTGCTAAGAAGTACGGATAAAAAAATATAGCCCTCTTATGAGGGCTTTTTATTATGGCATTTACTGAAGATTTAAGTACATTTTTTGCTGACTTCTCAGATACTGTTGTGTTTAATAGTACAACTTATAAAGGCATATTAGATGAGCCTGATGAGATTGTTGCAGATGATAGAGTTCTGACTACTGATTATCAGTTAACAGCTAAAAGCAGTGATCTTGGTAGTCTTGTTTTTAATGATGCAATTACAGTAAATTCTGTTTCTTATAAAGTAAGAAGTGCAAAAAAAATAGATGATGGAAGCTTATGTATAGTTTCTTTGATGAAGGTTTAAAATGGCTAGTAAACGAGAACAAATCTTAGCTGCTATAAAAAATAACCTTGCCAACACAACAGGCGTAGGCAATCGTATTTTTAGAAGCAGAGCAGAACCAATGTCTAGGGCAGAATCTCCTAGTTTGGTTTTAGAATTTGTTACTGATGAGCCTACAGTCAATAGTGCAACTTATTTAAAAATAGATTGGACATTAAGAATAAGGATAGTTGTTATTGTTCGATCACAAACACCTGATACAACGGCAGACGCAACTGTAGAAAGTTTACATACAAAAGTTGTCAATGATCCAACATTAGGAGGACTTGCAATTGATGTAAGGCCAGCCACAGTAACATTTGATGTTATAGAAGCGGATCAACCAGCAGGTGTTGTGTTTTGTGAATATGAAATAGACTATAGATCAGACTATAACGATTTATCAACATGATCTATACTTCAATGAAGACCCTAACAACCCTTATTGTCTAATATGAAGTATGAAATCCCAAACGAGGGTGGAACTTACATTCTGAACCCTAAGACTGGCGAAGCAAAGCTAGTTCAACAAACCCAAAAAGCAGAACCCCCTACTGAGGTAACTAAAGATGCCACAACTAACAAGAAAAAGAGTAATTCTGATTGAATCAGAAAGTTCATACGGAACAAGTCCAAGCATGGCTGCTTCAACAGTTGTTCTTGTAAGAGATCTAACAATTACACCGCAATCAAGTGATGTTGTAAGTAGAGAGGTTGTGAGACCATTTTTAGGTGCTTTTCAACAACTTCTTGCGAATACAAGAGTTGAAGTTACCTTTTCTGTAGAACTTGCTGGATCTGGCACAGCAGGAACTGCTCCTAGATACGGAGATGCTCTCAAAGCCTGTGGGTTTTCAGAGACAATAGCTTCTAATACATCTGTTACTTATGCACCAGTATCAAGTTCATTCTCAAGTATTGCTATTCATTACAACACTGATGGTGTAAGACATATTGTTACAGGCTGTCGTGGAAGTTTTACAGTCAACGGATCTGTTGGAGAAATTCCTTCGATTGATTTTACTTTTACTGGAATTTACAATGCTCCAACAGATACAGCGTTACCTGCCGTTACCTATGGTAATCAAGCAACACCATTAATATTTAAAAATGGTAATACAACTGGCTTCCAGCTTCTATCTCATAGTGCTGCGTTACAAAGTATCTCTATGGATTTAGGTAATGAATTAGTTTACCGTGAGCTTGTTGGAGGAACAAAAGAAACATTGATAACAAATAGAAATATCTCAGGTTCAGTTCAGATAGAAGCAATGGCACTTGGTACAAAAGATTATTTTGCTGCTGCGTTGGCTGAAACTTCTGGCAACTTAACTTTCCTACATGGAACTGCTGCTGGTAATAAAGTACAAGTATCATCTACAAAAGCTGATATTGGAGATGTTGCATATGCAGAAATGGATGGAATACAAATGTTAGAAATTCCATACACACTTGTACCATCGACTGCAAATGACGAGGTTTCAATCGTTTACACATAAATACTTACTAAGTATTGACTACTGAGGTAGAGTGAAGAGGTATATATTTTAATTTATGGCATTTGTAAGAAAAAAGACCAAGGTTTACTCTTGGCCTGTGGAAGTTAAGACTCCTAGTGAGACTAATATTGGAGAATTTGAAACTAGCAAATTTATTGGTAAATTTAAAAGGTTGAAAAGATCAGAACTTGATTCTTTTGAGGAAGAGACTGAATATGATGCTTTACAAAAAATATTAGTTGGGTGGGAGGATTTAAATGAAGAAGATGGAACTCCTATCCAATTTTCAAAAGCAGAGCTTAAAAATTTTTCTGAAGATACTGATTTTGTAGCAGGCGTTCTTGATGCTTTTAAAAGTTTCTATGGCAATGCACAAGTGGGAAACTAACTGATGCTGCTTTATACTGGGCTTCGGGTGGCAAAAAGGTAATTGATGAAACTCTAAAAGATGCTGCTGTTTTTGGAGTTGATTTGAAAGAGCAACCAGAGGAAGAAAAAGACTTTGAAGTTTTTGATGAGAATTGGGATATTGTAATGATGTTTTTAAGAATGAATACACAATGGAACTGTTCTTTTGGAGGTATGGTAGGTTTAAATTATGAAGTTCTACTGCTTGCTGGTGGACTATTTGACATATACAATGTAGAAAACAGACAAGAAATGTTAGAGGGCTTACAACTTATGGAATCTGTGGCTCTTGTTGAGATGAATAAGGAGAAAAAATAATGGCAAAATCAGTTGATAAAATAACCTTATTATTAGATTTAAAAGGTTTTAAAGCGGTAAAGGGTCTTGGTCAAGATTTTAATAAATTTAAAAGCACAGTTAAGTTAAGCAAAATAGAAGTAGATAAAGCTATTAAGGGATTAACAAAGTTTCATGGAAATACAAAATTAAGTACAAATGCACTTAGAGGACAAATTAGTGCTTTAACAAGACTTAAAGATAACGTAGGAATTAACACCAAAGCATATAAGCAATTAAGTACTGCTTTAGAGCAAGCTAAGTTAAAAATGAATCAACTTACTGGTGCGTCTAAGAAACAAGGTAGATTTGGAGCTTTAGGGACTGGTGCTGGTGCTGCTGTAGGTTTAGCTGGTGGCTATCTTGGTGGTGCATTAGGTATCAACCCTGCTATTACTGGATTGGCAAGTGCTGGTGCATATCAGGCTTCTCAAGCTGCTGGAGTTGGGATGATGTCAAAAGCAGGTTTGATGGGAGGATTAGCTGGTGCTGGCATAGGTTTAGGAGTAGCAGGTGTAGGGGCTTTGGTCGCATCAGGAAAAGCTGCTGCCGAATATTCTGCTCAAATTAAAAGACTTGAGGTTGCTTTAAAAGGTGTTACTAAGTCACAAACAGAATTTAATAAAGCACAGGCAGTTATTAGAAGCGTATCTAAAGAACTTAATGTTCCTATTGCTAATGCAACTCAACAATTCACTACTTTAACAGCATCTGTTATTGGTGCTGGTGGATCTGTTGACGAGGCAGAAAAAGTATTTAGAGGTGTATCAGAAGCTATTAAAGCAACAGGTGGAGATGCAGAAGATGTTAAATCTGCGATCCGAGCAATGTCTCAGATCTTTGGTAAAGGTAAGGTATCTGCGGAAGAACTACAAGGTCAGCTTGGAGAAAGACTACCGGGTGCGGTTACAAAATTTGCTGCTGCTACAAACAGAACATTACCTCAATTACAAAAAGATTTAAGAGATGGAACTGTAGGTCTTAATGATGTTATGAAGTTTGTTGTCAAATTAAGTGAAGATCATGCAGAAGCAGCCAAAGAAATGGCTATGTCTTCTGCTGATGCTGGTCAGCGTATGCAAGTTACCTTTGATGAGCTTAAGAAAAATGTTGGAGATATATTGCAACCTTTAGGAGCAGAAATTCAAGATGTTGTTGAAATGTCACTTGATAATATTAATAGACTAATTGGTGGATTTAGAAAATTAATGAAAATTGGAGATGAGTTTGAATTAAAAAATTTAGAAAGAGAAAGAGAAAGATTAGCGAGAGGGGCTGCTAAATTTGGTTTTTCAGATATACTTGATGCAATAAGCGATCCAACAGGTGTAAGTCTTTTTAGAGAGACAGGGGAAATATTTGCTAGTAAGGAATTTAAAGACAGGCAAAAAGAAAGACTAAGATTAATAAACTTAGAAATTAAAGCTTTAAAAGAAAGAAATCTTATGATGGAACAATTTAAGACTCAAACTGTTTTAGGTAATGTAAAAGATTTTACTCGTGTTGATACTACTAATTTATTGCAACCTTTAGGATCTTTTGAAGATGGCAAGTCTGGCAATGTGTTTCAAGATCCTGTTTCTCAAGACGCAGAAAATGATACAAAAAAAGCCAGAGATATTTTAGATAAATATGCTCAATCTGTAAAAAACATAAATCAACAAATTGCTAATTCATTTGTATCTACATTTAAAAGACTTGAAGATTCTCTTGTTGAGTTTGTTACTACAGGAACTCTTAACTTTAGAAAGTTTGCACAATCAATTATTCAAGAAATTACAAGAATATTTATAAGAAGTCAGATAATAAAACCACTTATGAGTGCTTTTGGTGGGTTTAATCTTTTTGGAGGTGGAGGTGGTCAAACCTCTCCATTTTTAATGGACTTTGGAGGTAGTAGTTTAGGTGGTTACTCATCAAGGTTTAATCCATCTACAACATCTTATTCAAGAAATCCATTTAAAAACGCAAAAGGTAATGTTTTCGCTGGAAACAAAATTGTTCCATACGCTTACGGAGGTGTTGTTGATAAACCAACATTATTCCCGATGGCAAACGGCATGGGACTAATGGGCGAAGCTGGAGCAGAAGCGGTCATGCCTTTAAAACGTGGTAGGGATGGGAAACTTGGAGTTATTTCTCAAGGTGGAGGCTCAACAAATATTGTTGTAAACGTAGATGCTACAGGAAGTTCTGTTGAAGGTAATGAGCAAGAAGGAAGAGAACTTGGAAGATTAATATCAGTTGCTATACAATCAGAATTAATTAATCAAAAAAGGCCGGGAGGTTTATTGGCATAATGGCAACATTTCCAAATATAGATCCAAGTTATCCTGTAGAAAAAAAATCTGCTCCAATAACACGCACAGTGGTTTTTGCTGATGGTTATCAACATCGAATTACATTTGGTTTACCACAACATCAAAATCCTAAGATATTTGCATTTGTTTGGAAAAATTTATCAGAAACAGATTCAGATACAATAGAAACTTTCCTTGATGCTCGTGCCAATGATAATGATAGTTTTGACTATACACCGCCAAATGAGTCTTCTTCTATGAAATTTGTTTGTAGAAAATGGAGTAAAAGTATGGAATTTTCAAATCTTGCATCTATAAGGGCTACTTTTGAAGAGGTATTTGAACCATGACTACAGCTCCAATAATTAATGATCTACAAAAGATTAACCCATCGTCAATTATTGAATTATTCACTATTACAACTGACGCTTCTTTACATGGATCAGCTACAACTTATAGATTTCATGCTGGTACAAATAGAGTTGGGAATGGAGATATTATCTGGGCTGGTAATACTTATATAAAAATGCCAATACAAGCAGAGGGTTTTGCTTTTCAAAGAGGTCAACTTCCAAGACCAAAACTTATTGTTAGTAATGCTCTTGGAACAATTACCGCTATTTTATTAAATGTTAATTCTGTAACATCAGGTAATGACCTAACAGGTGCAACAGTTACAAGAATAAGAACACTTGCTCGTTTTTTAGATTCTATTAATTTTCCGGGTAATACAAATCCATTAGGCACACCAGATCCTACATCAGAGTTTCCTAAAGAAATCTATAAAATAGATAGAAAATCAACAGAAAATAGAGAAATAGTTGAATTTGAATTAGCAGCAGTATTTGATTTGGCTGGTATTCGTGCGCCAAAAAGACAATGCACTAGAACAGAATTTCCTTCAATTGGTACTTTTATAGCATGAGTTGGAAAGAAGAAGCACTTGCTCATGCGAAAGACCAAGATCCTAAAGAATCGTGTGGATTATTGTTAAATATTCGTGGAAAAGAAAAATACTATCCTTGTCGTAATCTTTCAATGACAGATCATCAATGTTTTATTCTTGATCCAGAAGATTATGTAAAAGCTGATAATTCTGGGGAGATAACAGCTATTGTTCATAGTCATCCTGTAACGCCTCCTGTTGCTAGTCAGGCAGATCAGATTAGTTGTGAACAAAGTAAACTTCCTTGGCATATTGTTAATCCAAAAACCGAGACTTGGGGATATTATGAACCCTGTGGATATAAACCACCTTTACTTGGTCGTCCTTGGGTTTGGGGTGTGACTGATTGTTGGTCTTTAGTAAAAGATTGGTATAAGGAAGAAAAGAATATTGAACTAAGAGATTGGGATAGACCTACCACTCCAGAAGAATTTGTATTAAATCCTTTATTTGAAAGTTGTGCATGGAGAACTGGATTTAGAGAATTAAGACCTGACGAAAAACTTTTAAATGGCGATGCTTTGTTAATGTCTATTGGATCTGCTGGTTTAAATCATGTAGCTATTTTTTTAGATGGAGATGTTTTGCATCATTTAACAGATAGACTATCTTGTAGAGAGCCTTATTCTCAATGGTTATTAAAATGCACAGGAGGGAGGTATCGTTATGTTGCGTAAGTTAAAACTATATGGAGAACTTGCTGAGTTTATCGGTCATAAAGAATTTGAAATACAGGTAGATAGTCTTGGTAAAGCAGTTAGTTTTCTTGTTAATAATTTTCCGCAGGTAGAGAAATATATGAATCCCAAATATTATCAGGTAAAAGTTGGTAATTATGCTGTAAACGAAGAAGAGATACACCATCCAATAGGACAGGAGGATATACATATCGTTCCTGTTATTAGTGGTGCTGGTAGTGGGGCAGGGAGAGCATTATTAGGTGCTGCTTTGATTGCAGGTGCTTTTATAATTAATCCAGCTATATCTTTTAGTTTTTCAAAGGGCGTTACAGGTTTTAGCACTTTAACTGGTTTAGGTGGTTTTGCAACAAAAGCAGCAGTTGGTCTTGGAGGTCTTTTGGTTTTGTCTGGAGTAAGTGAAATGCTATTTCCTTTACCAAAACAAGATGAGTTCAAATCAGAACAAGACCCACAGTTATCATTTAGTTTTTCTGGAACTCAAAACACATCGAGAGCTGGAACACCTGTCCCTATTGTCTATGGCGAAATCATAACTGGCTCAGTCGTGATCAGTGGTGCTGTTGATACTCAACAGGTACAAGCATGACAGATAAAATTATCAGAGGTAGTGGTGGTAATCCTTCTCCTCCTACTCCTCCACAACCTACTCGTGCGCCTGATACTTTACACAGTAGGCAGTTTGCCACTTTTCTTGATCTTATTTCTGAAGGAGAGATTGAAGGTTTTGCTTCTGCTTCAAAAGAAGGTAGAACGCAGGGAACTGCTGCATATAATAATGCTGCACTAAAAGATGTATTCCTAAATGATACTCCTGTTTTAAAATCAACTGCTGATTCAACCAATCCAGCCACGACTGATTTTAACTTTCAAGATGTAACATTTAACCCTAGATTTGGTACATCAGGACAAACAAAAGTCACAGGAATAGAAAGCAGTTCTTCTGTTATAGCTGTGGGAACAACTGTAACTGCATCTTCTCCTGTCACTAGGCAGATAACAAATTCAAATGTTGATGCAGCAAATATAACAATTACCTTTCCACAACTTCAACGAGCAACAGATCAAGGAGATTTACTCGGTACATCAGTTCAATTAAAAATATCAGTGCAATATAATTCTGGTGGATTTACTGATGTTATAAATGACACGATTACAGGTCGAAGTGCTGATGCTTACCAAAGAGATTACAGAGTAAATCTTACAGGTGCTTTTCCTGTTGATATAAGAGTTACAAGAGTTACTGCTGATAGTACAACTTCAAGTCTAATAGACGCTTTCAGATGGACAAGTCTTGGGCAAATAGTTGACGATGCTAATACTTATCCCAATAGTGCTTATGCTTCTCTCAGGTTGGATTCTATGCAGTTCCAATCAATACCTACAAGAAAATATCGCATAAGAGGGATAAAGGTTAGGATTCCGGGTGCTGGTGCTAGTGGCTCTGGCACACCAAGTATTGATTCTGCTACTGGTCGTATAATTTATCCCACTGGTTATATTTTTAATGGTGTAATGGGTGCTGCTCAATGGTGTTCATGCCCTGCAATGGTCTTATTAGATTTACTTTTAGACACACGCTATGGATTTGGAAATCATATAACAGAAAGTTCTCTTGATTTATTTTCTTTTGTTACTGCAAGTAAGTTTGCAAATACATTGGTATCAGATGGATTAGGAGGACAAGAAGCTAGATTTAGTTGTAACGTAAATATTCAATCATCAAGTGAAGCATTTGATTTGATAAATGAATTGGCAGGTGTTATGAGGTGTATGCCTATATGGTCTGCTGGTAGTATTCTTCTTGCACAAGATAGTCCTAAAGATTCAAGTTATTTATTTAATTTATCTAATGTAACTTCTGAGGGCTTTAGTTATTCGGGAAGTGGATTAAAAACAAGAAATACAGTCATTTCTGTTTCTTACTTCAACATGGATAGTAGAGAGATAGATTATGAGGTTTATGAAGATACCGCTTCGATAGCCAAGCTAGGAGTAATTATTAAGCAAGTAAAAGGATTTGCGTGTACTAGCCGAGGTCAGGCACGAAGACTTGCAAAGGCTATACTTTTTGCTGAACAAAATGAATCTGAAATTTGCTCATTTGCAACCTCTATAGATTCTGGTGTAGTCGTAAGGCCGGGTGCTGTTATTGAAATAGCTGATCCAGTTCGTTCTGGAGTCAGAAGAGGAGGTAGGGTTAAAGCTGCAACCACAACTCAAGTAACTGTAGATGATACTGCTGCAACTGATTTAGCAACAACAAATAATCCAACTCTTAGTGTTATTCTTCCTAATGGAACGATGGAGACAAAAGGTGTTCAATCTATTTCTGGTGCAGTAATTACAGTTGATAGTGCTTTCTCTCAAGCACCAAATGTTAATTCAGGATGGCTTTTACAGAATGACACAGTTAAAGCTCAAAAATTCAGAGTAATAACAGTAGAAGAGTCTGACGGTATCAATTATGCGATTACTGCTTTGTCTTATGTAAATGCTAAATATGCGTTTATTGAGGATGGTGCGAGTTTGCCAGCAAGAACTGTATCAATATTAAATCTCCCGAAAAATCCTCCATCAGCTTTACAAGCTGAAGAAAAAGTTGTTGTTATTAATAATCAGGCAGTTGCAAAACTAATTCTTAGTTGGCAGCCTATTGTCGGTGTTACGCAGTATCAGGTTAACTATAGATTTAATAATGGTAACTTTATCTCTCAAACTGTATCTGCACCTGACTTCGAGATATTTGACAGCGATGTTGGAACGTATGAGTTTCAAGTGTTTAGCTATAACGCAGCATTACAAACAAGTGCGACTTCTGCAAATTTAACTTTTGTTGCTCAAGGTAAGACTGCATTACCAGCAAATGTAAGTGGTTTAACGGCAGAACCAATTAGTGAAAAATTAGTAAGATTACGTTGGAATTTATCTACCGATGTTGACGTTATTCATGGTGGTCGTGTCTTTGTAAGACACTCTCCTCTAGTAGATGGAAGCGGATCTTTTCAAAATAGTACTGATTTAATTCAAGCACTTGCAGGAAATACAACAACTGCGGAAGTGCCATATCTTGAAGGCGAATATATTTTAAAATTCCAAGATGATGGTGGAAGATTATGTGCTGGAGAAACAAGTGTAATTATTGATCTTCCTGATAATCAAGCACCTTTAATTACACAAACACGAAGAGAAGATACTGACAATCCAAAGTTTCAAGGAACAAAAACCAGTATTGATTTTGATTCTGCAACAGGAACTATAAACTTAGCTGGTTCTGGATTGTTCGATACGATTACAAATTTTGATCTTATTGGATCATTAGATGACTTTGGTGGGATTGCAAGTTCTGGTACTTATGATTTTGGAGGAACAGCAGGTGGAGATACTTTAGATTTAGGTGGTGTATTTAGTCTTGATCTAAAACGTCATTTTCTGACAGAAGGTTTTTATCCATCAGATTTATTTGATTCAAGAGGTTTAATTGATGATATTACTGATTTTGATGGAGCTACAGCTACAGAAGTTAATGCTGAAATGTTAGTAAGGGTTACACAGGATAATCCTAGTTCTGGATCGCCTACTTATACAGGCTTTCAAACATTTGCAAATGGTACTTATAAAGGAAGAGGATTTCAATTTAGAGCTAAATTAACAAGTGAAGATACTGCACAGGATATTAGAGTTTCACAATTAGGTTATACAGCATCTTTACAGAGGAGAACAGAACAAGGTAATGTTACAGCAAGTGGAGCAGGTGCAAAGGTTATTACCTTTACTAACCCATTCTTTGTTGGTACTTCTTCTTTACTTGGAGCGAATACCAATCTCCCCTCTGTTGGTATCAATGCTCAGAATATGGCATCAGGAGATTACTTTGAAGTGTCTAGTGTAAGTGGAACTGGTTTTACTGTTCACTTTAAAAATTCATCAAATGCTTCGATTGATAGAAATTTCACTTATCAGGCTGTCGGATTTGGTAAAGGAGGGTAGAATGAACTCAATGTTAATTGATTAAATGGCAGAACACGATTTTGTAATTGATAACGGAACTGGAAGTGCCGTAAGGTCAGACATTAATAATGTTTTACAGGCTATTGCGTCTAATAATAGTAAATCTGGTGCATTAACAACTAATTT
>Ga0208666_1000492_pt1 | contig 18683 bp, 14 predicted proteins | sample 5B_taG_FD_184078 | JGI IMG/M metagenome (GOLD analysis project Ga0208666, IMG submission 184078) | Marine viral communities from the Subarctic Pacific Ocean - 5B_ETSP_OMZ_AT15132_CsCl metaG (SPAdes) (version 2) | ecosystem: Environmental > Aquatic > Marine > Oceanic | place: Pacific Ocean...
GAGGGTTGATCCTTTATTACGATCTACTAATCCAGATGTACAGTAGGTAACAGAATCTTTCGACATTTTAATGCCTTGACTTGCGCCGGAGGCATTAATATTTCCGGTTGGATATGATGGTTTTGGATTATAAATGAAATATTCTTCCAATTCTGGAAACTCATATTCCATTGGATTTTCATTATTATTCTGTAAGGCAGGATTTTTAAACTTATCCTTATCTTTTTTCTTAGATTGCCTAATATAACGCATCTTCATTGCGTCAATGTAGCGCAATTCTTGAATACCTGCCTCAGGATTCTTTAAATCAATTACTTTGTGGTAAAATAATCTACCGTCAACATACCAATTCCTATAAATTTCGTGTGCCTTTTTATCAAAATCAAGAAGATCTAAGATATATTTGAATTCTTTACGAATTTTTGTCTTAATACCATCACTGGCGTTAAGATTTGAGAGTTCAATTTCTACTGGACTATCATTACTATCAGAGACAATTGCTTCATTTACTATGTCTTCAATGGCACTATCGCATTCAGGATGCAGTGCCATCTCACGATATCTTTTAATTAAATCGAACTCAGTTCTATAAATTCCTTCAATGTCAACATAAGAACCAAAAAATCCACTACTTAAATAATGATCAACCCCGTCCTCATTATTAGGAGGAACGGGGGAAACCGTAGTTGGCGATAATGGCTCATCGTTCTCTATAGAGAACCCAAATAATTTTGCCATAATTTATGTGTTTGACTTTATTACCTATTAGTATTTATCAGACAATAATGTCGCCAGTTTGATCAGATGTAGAACCGTTAGTTGAATTAGTACCGGCCACCCAATACTGAACCTGGAAAGTTACTGTATACTCTTCAATAGCATCAGTATTGTCATAAGAAAGTTCAATAGAACCAACCTGTGTTGGGAAAATTCCATCAAAATAGTATGTTCTTAGTGGTTGAACTGAAGCAGTTCCGCTGCTTCCATCACCACTTCCACTATTATTCTGCGAAAATCTCCCTGCCTGATATCCTCTGCCAAGTTGATTTACCGTTGCATTACCCATATAAGAATTTGGATTAGTTGCACCAGATCCATCAGAGAGCTTGTTAATTCCGTTCATCCAAGTTTCAAATGAAGATCTTAACCTGAAATCTTCATCGTTAATGACTGTAATTGTCCACTCATCAAAAGTTCTGTCTCCAGCAACTTTTAATTGTCTTCCTCTAAAAGGAATTGAAATTGAACTTACGTTTGAAGCTGGAAGTTGTGCTCCTTTGCAAAGAAACTGAAACGTTTCATTGTCCCAATCTGAAAATTTGAAGTCATTAATGTTTACTTCAAAGAGATTGGCGCGGGCTCCACCACCTTGGAGCCTAGATTTAAATTGTGAGATTGTTTTAAGTGCCATTAGTTGAGTCCTCCTTTTAAGTAATTATAAAATATGATCAAGATCTTCCAGTCACTTCTTCAAAACTGACGCCAGTTCTGGTAGCAACGAAACTAAGGGTTACATAATTAATAGACTTGGTTGGTTTCAAGAAGATGTCTGCACGGAATTCATTGTTATCAATCACGTCTGGAGTGTTATTGGTTTCATCACAAACAACTCTGAAATCAAAGAGTCCTCTCTTTGCCTGAACATCTCTGAGGAATGGTTCGACAACGTTAACGAAATTAGCTCTCGTTATTTCGTCGTTGAATTCAAAGAGTTGTGCGTTAGCAACACCCTCAAGAGACTTTTCAACAGTTAAGAATAGACGACGGACGTTAATTCTGTCGAATGCTGATGCGAAAGATAATCCAGTTTTATCACCAAAGAGAAGAACTCCAGATCCTGGTTGATTAACAATTGGATTAACTCTTGCTTCATACAAGGAATCTCTCTGAGTTTTATTTGGATTATATGCAAGTTTAATTGCATTATTCAAAGTTCCTCTTGTTTGTCCAGCAGGAGAATACCATGGGAACTGTTCAATGTCAGTTCTAACCATCAATCCAGCAACATCAGCGTTGGTTGGAATGAATCTGAACAGATTATTGAATCTGTCATAAGTGTACTTGTAACCAGAATCAAATACCGCGTATGAAGAACTAGTAAGTGGTGCAAAGAACCCAACAATATTATTTGTTTGAGTTGTGGTGCTAGTTACATTGACAACATTGTCTCTATGTGGAGAAATGACTGCAACGCAGTCTTTTCTATCTTCGGCAATTGCAATGAGTTTATTTGCTTTTGCTTGAGACTCCACTTCTTCAGTAAGTCCAGGGCCTTGAATTAAGAAGTTGACGTTAGTCTCATCTTTGTTGGAGAACAGATCGTATGCAGCGACTAAATCTCCCAAGGTTGCCTTCATTCCACCTGCTGCAGAATAATCAACACCACCAGTAAGAGTATAAGTTACGTTACCGATTGCATTGAAGGTTATGCCTTGAGTGTCCAATCCCCATAATCCAGCAGCAGTTGTTACTGGGGTAAAGTCTGTGGAGAATCCAGTTGCTCTTGGTTGAGTTCCATGATATGTGTCTGTGAGACTGGATGGATTCCTACCTGCATAAACATATTCGGAGAAGTTTGCAAGATAGTTCTTGTAGAAAGTCTTCTGTGGGGAATTCACTGAAGATATTGCATCATTTGCTTTTGAGATGCTTATGTGCTTCTCAATAATGCTTCCTTGTATCCCACTAATTGTTCCATTATCGTCAACGATGACGATGTGCATTGCGTCATTCTTACTGTTTCTATCAGCACTAAACTGATTAGTTACAGGTTTAGATGCAATTTGCTTCCAATAAATTGAGGCGTTGGTTAAGTTAAGTTGTTGCTGATTATACCAGTCAACTGCGCTGCCTACAGTAAATCCTCCATTTGCGTCAGTACGAGTTGGGCCCGTAGTAACACCAGAGTTATTCATAAAGAATATGGTGTCCGATGCATCAAACTGGAATAAGGAGTTTGATTCGGCATATGAAATTGATGTTTCAATTCCAGCAGAACTAACTCTAGAGGTGATCTTAACATCAATCTCAGATGAACCACCAGAAGAATCAGTTCTAACTCCAGTAATGATTCCTTTGAGATGGCCACCGATTGATGATGTTGTACCAACTCCAACAGCAACTCCACTTAATGCAGTTGTGACACCAAATCCAATTTTTGCTCCGAAGTTACCAGCATTAGTCGTGGTAATTCCAAGAGTTTGATCTGCTAAGTCATCAATGAATGCTACTTTTAAATTATTTGAGTAAGATCCAGGACTCTTTGATGCATAAGTGTAGTTTACTGCATCGCTAGAGTGATTAGCGTTATAATCATCAAAGTTTTTGATGTTTAACTCTGAAGTCGAAGCTGCGCCGACACCTGCGTTTGCGCTATTCAGAGTTGAACCATTAACTCTTGCAACTTTAAGAACACCGCCATATGAAAGATATGACGCTGCGCTCATCCAATACTCATACTGAGTATCTGTGGAGAGTGGTTTTCCAAAAGTGTTGATCAGTTGTTGTTCCGTTTGAATGTCAACTGCTTCATCTACAGGGCCAAGTGGAAATGGACCAGCAATTGCACCAACGTTAGCTAATACGTTATCAGCTCTTCCTACAGTAAGATCAACCTCTCTCGTAATTACGCCGGGAGATAATTGAGGAGTCGCCATGTTTTTCTCCGTGTTCTCAGTTTATCTGAAAATATTTATTAAAAGGCTACTTTTCAGAGGGGAAACGTGACGTGAACTACCAATCTGGGTATTCCCACAAGTTACTACATTTTTTATTTTCTATGATTCTTTGTATGGTGCATTCTTTACATTCGTATGAATATGATGATGCCACAGCTCCTCTATCTTTTCTTGTTCTATAAAATCCATCGACTAAATTTTTATTTTCCCCACATACACGACATTTTCTGTCTGCTAAAAGTAGATGTCCAAGTTTTATTTGTCCATCTATTTCCATCATCTGTAGTCCCACATATAAGATCTATCACCATATTCATCAGTGAACCATCTATCTCCTTCACTATCAACAAAACTATCATCACTCAACCCATCGCTTAAAAATCCAAATGGAGCCATATCTTGTTCAATCTGATTTTTTTGTTCCTCATATAATCTTTTACGAACGTCCTGATCAGTTAACTCTTTAAAATAGTCCATTTGGACTAACCAAGCATAGATGACAAGACACATTGCTAAGTCATCATTACATCCCTCTTCAGCTTCAAAAGAATTATGCTTTGAAATAAAAGTAGTCAGTTCTGAAATTATTTCATAGTCACTGAATATTAACTTATCTTCTTCAATCAGAGTCTTTAAGTTTAAAGATCCAACCTTCTTAACTGTTTTGGACATCTTGACACCTAATTGTGTCTTTTTGCCAGAGAATCCTTGCCCAACAATCTGTCCTGCCCTACCTCTCATTGAACACATTAATAGATTTTGATACTCTAAATCATATTGAAGAATACTTGCAACTTGATCTCCAATATCATTTACCTCACAAAGAATATATGCACTATTATAATTTTTAGCTATTTCGTAAATAATATTTGGGAACAACATCGGTTTGATGTCATTGTTCCTATATTTTGCAACTACTCTATGCGGGAACTCTGTGATGTCTACACAGACAAATGCTGAGTAGTCTTCACCAACTCCTCTAGCAACGTCAACAGTCATCACATAGTCGTGATTTTCTTTTGGTGGTTCATAGACATCCAGTCCAGCATTTCTTTTCAATGGATTGTCATATACCATTGTCCTCAGTTTACTGGGAGCAATCAAAGTATCAACTGATCCTAAAAATTCACATTCAAACTCAACCTTAAATTGTGCTTCGGATGTGTTTGCAATTGTAGTTTCTTTCCATTTATCATCCCTACCAGGAACTTCACTCCAATGAACATCCGTTGGTACATATTCATTTTTTTGTTTCTCTGCATCATGCCACATACGGTAGAAATGATTCATACCATGTGGGGTAGATACGATAATTACCTTGGTGTTTTTACCAGAAGTAATAGTAGGATAAACAGATGCAAAGAAGGAGTCCGCAACATGGTTTGGAACGAAGGCGAATTCGTCGAGGAAGAGAATGTTAAACGACATGCCTCGGACAGCACTTGCAGACGTAGAAGCTGCCAGTATCTTACTCCCATTTTCCAACTCCAAAGATCCTTTGTTCCATGCTATGATACCCTGCTGCATCCATTTAGGTAAGTTTTCATATGCAGTCTGTAACCTTCCAAGAAGTTCTCTTGCGGTTGCTGCTTTGTTTGCCAGAATACCAATGTTAACACTGTCATTGAAAACAGCATAGTGCAAAAGGTAAGATACGACTGTAGTGGATTTACCAGTCTGTCGTGGCATTTTACAGATATTAAATCTGTTGTTGTGGAAGTTGTTAATTAACTTCTCTTGAAAATGATATGGATGGAACTGAGTGAGTCCTTCATCCAAGGAAACAATCTTTATATACTTATTAGCAAAGTAGACAGGATCTTCCTTACACTTTAAGAATTCTAGGATTTGTTCTTCCGTGAATTCAATCGGTGTATTTGCTTTTTTTAAATTGGGATTACCAAGATATACATTATCAGACATAGTTCACTCAGCAATTCCAACGTCTAAGGGCTTTATTGATTCTGCTATCTGGATCTCTAGCAGTTTTAGCAGAGGTAAGTCTCTTTTTCATTCCTTTCATTCTAGAACAGAATGACTTACGACGATTTGCGTCTTTTGAACCTGCTTTTAATTCGGATGGTTTTTTAGTGACAGCAGTTTTGAGTTTTGATCCTGGATTTTCTTTGCGATATGCATCAACTGCTTTTTGGCTCAAACCATCAGTCTTGTCTTTACGGTTCTCTTTTTGCCAATCTTCATATTGAACTTCTTCATTTTTCTTTTTGGTGTCAATGAGAGCGCCCTTACCATACTTAGAACGAATATCTGCTTTTACAAAATCAAGTGCAGACATACCGCCACTCTTTGGTTTCTTCTTACCTGCAAGGTTTGGTTTACCGGGTGGTTTGCTGTAATCAACATTACTACCAACACCACCACGCTCCATGCGGCGATCTTTCATACGATCATAATCTTCTTCAGAAACAAATTCTTCCTTGGGAACACAATTGGGAACCATACGGTTTCCTTTTTTCTTCATTCCCTTCATTTCATGAGTGTCCCAACAGGGATCATTTGATTTTTTTTCTTCTAATGCCCCTTCGGTTTTCTCAGTGATTTTTGTTGGTGTTCCTGAGTCATATTCAAAAGTTTCCTCAACTGTTTTACTGTATCCTCTGCTTTCTTCTGCATGGAGGATTGGTTGTCCTGGTTCATAGTCCGTGACTTTGTAGGTTGCTAATCTTGCGCCAGGATATACCTTTTGAACCTGAGATTCTACATCAGATTTTTTAGGTATTGAAATTTGTGGGAAAAACATTTTTAATGCATAATATTTCCCACGGAAAAAGAAATAGGTATCAATTAGATTGCCATTTTTAGCAGGGAGTCTTACCGCCTCTTCAACCTGCTCTTTTCTAGTTGCTTTCTTTTTCACGCAGTTTGGATATCTTTTTCCAAACATTGTCTTCATTCCTTTTTTCTCGTATCCAGGCCAGCACTTCTCTGTTAGTTGATCCCAGGAAAGTCCTTCAGACTTGTTGCCCCAGTTTGCAGCGCCTACCTTCCGACATTTGACTAGTGCTCCTGACGCATACGCACTAGGCCAAACACTGTAACGAGATTTTACTTTATGGTAACAGGCATCTTTAGTTCCGCTGCCCTTACCCTTTTTATCTGAACCCTCTGAAATTCCAGCTTTTCTGAGTCTTTTTGCTTGACTCTTATGCATTTCAACTGCTTTATCTAGTTCTTTTGCAATACCCTTTACATTTTTAGGGTGATCTTTTCCTTCTTTCATTGATTTTTTCCGAGGGCTTTCAGTACTTACATAAGTTGGTTTAGCAGCACCTGTTTTTTGTTGTTGTCCAGGATCTGCTTTCTTTTTTCTTCTAGCAGCAGAAAGTCTCTCTGCCTTAGTCATACTTGCTCTCTTCTTTGAAGAGACGCATTTTGGTGTTCCCTCTCCAGGTTTATCACTGGCACATGTGCCACCAGTTACAACATTAACCCAACCACCTTTACCATCTTTTGATTTGGATCCTTTGAACCACTGACGTAAGTCACCGCCTTCATGAACTACTTCTTCTCCCATTCCCCCACCGTTGGATCCACCATTACCACTCCCATTGCCATTACCACCATTGCCATTACCATTACCGTTAGAAACACTACCATTACCGTTACCATTACCATTACCATTTGACTTTTTAGTTTCGGTATCTTTCTCAAGCATACCTCTACCACCTACATGATAACCCATGGGAATTTTTTTACACTTTTTGTCAGTAAAGCAATAATATTGTCCTGAAGGACATTTCTTCATCTCTTCATTCATTTCACCACTATCAACATAATCGGCAGCAGTATCAAGATAATCTGCAGCTTTGGTAATTTTTGATTGTACCCAAGCCTCAATTTCTCCTTCACCTTTCATTTTTGAACGAAGTCTTTTAGCTGCACTCATCACCGTAGCAAGTTGTGTTCTTGCCATGGAATATTCGTGATCTTTTGCTTCGTTCATTTTTTTAGTCTTCTCTTTCATTGAGTTGATAAATTTTCTATACACAGCTGCTTCTGAAGTTTTACCCATTTCTCTTGCTCTCTGCTCCATAGCAACTGCTGCCTGGATTTTGTGAGCATGAGATCTTGATGAATTGCGAATTTTAGAAACAGATGCTTTAGAGGTTGCAACATCTTTAAATCCAAGTCCATGAATTGTTCCTTTTGGATTTTCATCCGTATAGAGATCAGAATGTTTCTTGGAATTTGCTGGTTGTCCAGGTTTTCTTGGAATACGAGGGTTGCTCATTTTTTAGCTCTCTTTTTACGTCCGGCACAATGTGCTTTTTGTGAGAATCCTTTCGGATTAGAGCAGTCAATACTCTTTTTATATTTATTAGTCCAAGACTCTCTAAACTGTCTAAAGTTTTTTCTTACCCTCTCATAACTAGCATCATCCATTTTGGCAACAAATTCTTTAGATGCAGCAACCATAGAATCTATGGATGGGCCGTCCCCATCATTATTTGATAAACTAACTTTCATCACAGGATAAATGCTTGAAAATCTTGCATATCTATCTTCCCCAGTCTCTGCTGGTGTTTGAAAATCTTGAGAAAGTAAATCATCAGGGCCTCTAAACAACCTCTTATCGTCTCCTGCAACAGGGCCAGAAGCGTCTGCAGAGCGCGTGTACCCACCGTTTCCTACACTATTGGTTGGTTGTTCCGAAACAAACTGTTTAAAAGTTTTCATACCTGTAAAGCAGTAAATATAACTTTAAATGTTGTACTTGATGAGGAAGACGGATGTCCAATCAATCGGAGAGATCCCCCACTTATATCAGATGAAAATGTTGCAATACCAACAGGTTGGTTGATTGTTCCATATTCTGTCATATACGTATCTGTGCCATCATGTATAACATTAATGGTTGTCATATTATAGTTAGTTCCTCTAGTAACTTGAATCTGATAATTGACAGATCTATATGTAGATGCACTAATACTCATGACAGCAGCATCACTTGTGCTAGTGGTTGTCAATATACCAGACTGAATATCTCCTGCTATAAGTTCTAGATTAGTCGCTGATACTGGTTCAAAAGTAAATTCTTCTGCAGATGCATCATATCTTAAAAATCTACCATCACCTAAATTGGAGTCATCAACATCAGTCAGTTGAACTAAAGATGTCGATCCACTTAACGCGGTGCTTGCAATTCCAACCCACTTAGAGCCGTTATAAATCAACAACTTATTAGTGCCAATTCCAGCGTCAAAAGTTACATCATCTAAATCTTTGATAAATCCAGCACCACCTCCACCAATGGTAGCAATTTGTTGTTGAATTCTATTAATAAACAATCTATAGTGGCCTGCAAGATCATCCAGTGTTGCAAACTTTTGATCCATTGGTGTTAATGGATCTTTTTGTCCTCCTACAGATTCTTTTTCATTTGGAGGTTCATTTAAAAGTCCCTCTTCTAAAGATTCTTGAATGACTTTTTGTTCTAATTTTATTGCAGATACTAAATTCCTTATTTCTTTTATTTGAAGATTAACTTTTCTAAGTTCATCATCATAATATTTTATTTCAGGAATATTGGAAATTTCTTTCTTCAAATCCTCAAAATAATTTAAAAGTAACTTATCAGTTTTTACACTATTTTCATTGAATTGACTTATTTTGTCACTAAGAGATTGTTTTAGAGAATTGTATTCGCCAAGTATTTGTTTCTTTAATTTTCTATCATCGTCCTTAAATTCTTTGTGATATTCCCATATTTTGAGTGATGATTCTCTTAGTTCTTTCCAAATTTTATCCTTCTCTTCTTGAATTTTATTTTGTATTTCCTCAGATTTGGTGGTAAGTTCTACTTTACCTTCAAATCTTTTTTTATCAATATCTTCAGACAGTTCCTTAAGATTGAGATCTACAGTCTCACGTAAAACATCAATTGTGTCGGTTACCTTGATAAAATCATCATCGATAACACTGAAGGTTTTGCCTATCCAAGAAAAATCTGGTACTTCATTAACTTCATTAACCCATTTGGGAAATGTAGGGATAGAGTTTTTTACATTCTCAATATCTTTTTTTATTGAGAATAAGTCTTCCTCATAATACTTTGGTTGAGGGAGACTTGTGATGTTTTGATTGATAGATTCTATTCTATCTTCTATATCTTTTACTTGCTCATCATAATATTTTACTTCTGGTAACTCTTCTATCTTTTCGGATATAAAAGAACGAACTAAATCTACTTGCTCACATATTGCTTCAATTTCTTTATCGTAATATTTTACTTCAGGAAATTCTGGTATTTCTGGTATTGAATCTTTAATACCATCAATTACTTCGCAAAGTTTTTCTAACTCTACGTCATAATATTTAATTTCTGGAATTTGTGGAATTTCTTCTCTAACGTCATTGATAAGACGGAGAAGTTCTGGCCAGGGTGGAACAATATCCTTTACCTCTGCGAAGGTGTTCCCATTAACATCTTCAATAGTTTCAACTTCTTCAGTTATTAATTCCTCTTCTTCTTTCTCAAGATAATCTTCTACAGAAGGTAAATCCTCCTCAATAAGAAAATCATCTAAAGATGGCAAATTGTTATTCTCAGCAGCCGCCATTGAACTATAAGTAAAATTACTTTGGGATTTCTCTCCCATATTTTATTTATCTTCTTCCTTTAGTCCAGACTTGAGCATCTTTGCCAATTCTGCTGTTGAACCAACAAACAAGGCATTATTGACTGTAGATGGGCCTTTAGATTGCTTCTCTTCTTCAACATCCTTCAATTTCTTTTGAAGTTCCATTAATTTATCAGTGGCATCAGCGACGTTTTTAATTAATTGTCCAGCAACTTCATAAGCCCTAGGCATCTCACTCTCTTGGGCAAGTTCTAAAATGCCATTGATAGCCTCTTGCCCCTTTTCGATCAAAGAATATAAATTGCCTCTAGTGTATTCATAATCTTTTTTGACATCATTGCCGTTTATATCTCGCCTCTCTCTTTCAGGTTCAATTTTTTCAATCTCACTAGAAACTATATCCCCAGATACATCAAATGCATCATTTAACTCATCAAATTTTTTTGTCATACTAATCACAATCCATCAAATCCAAAATCATCACCAATTTCAATTGCAGCGTCATCTGCATCAGTGATCAGTTTTACCTCTGCTCCTGATACGTGAGAAGCGGCTCCTGTTCCATCTTTTCCTCTCTCAACTTTAATTTTAGTATCGGAAATAATACTGAGAACATACATTTCCTCATTATCGACAACAATATAACTTCCATCAGGAATTACTGAGGAATCATTAACTTCAACATATTTTCCTGATGCTCCAATATCGCTAGAGAGATTTGTAACAACGTTGTCTGTATAACTCTTAATCGCTCTAGGTATAACAGAATATGTAATATCTCTGGATGGACTTTTTGTTGTGTCTCCAGCAACATATCCAATAGAAACTTTTTTGATAATATCTTTCGATGCTGCAGAAGTATCTTGAACTGGGCCAAACATGTATGTTTTGGCGGTAAATCTTATAGTGTAATATAATGCTCTTCTAGAATTAAAATCTCCTTCATAATCATCTTGCATAGAAATATTTTCTATGACAACTGGTATATCTCTTTTTTCTCCAATAGACTCAACCAAATCTACGGTTAGATTGTATGATGGTTGAAAATATGGCAAAATTTGCTCCACAATTTGGAGCATATCATCATTTAATTTGGTATATATTGATAATTCAAATGACATATTGTAAGGAACTGGCATATATGCCTTTCTAACCTCACTCTTATCTTCTACATTCTGTGTGACAAAAGTTTGAGTAGTTGTTACTTTTCTAGATGGATCATATTGCAGTCCAGTAAATTCAAATGACATTCTTGGTAATGAAATTTGAACTTTCTTACTCAAGTCTGCAGACTGCTCAATCCTAGCTAAAAACTTTTGAGTAGGGCCATAAGCAAGAGGAACTTTGACTACATTTTTGACATTATCTGAAGAGTCTGTTTGCTGAATTTCAATATTATTAAACAGTGTACCAAAAGATACAATAGTTCTTCTTAAAATTTCGTGATAAAAATACTCAAACATAGTATTACCTACTTTTATTAATCAATGCTTAAGGATAATAGTATTTATACTATGGAGTTCCGAATGGATTTATCTCACTAAAATCTAAGATAGAGTCTCCCTCAGTTTGGAATGTATCATTGTCTGGATAACTATTAACAATATTATCGTCTTCAACGACTCTGATTTGATAAGTGGCATTACTTTCGGAACCAGTTATTACCTCACCAACAGTAAATTCTCCAGTCAAATTGGAAATATTCAAAGTATTTGTAGAAGAATTCCAGGATTTAACTATGGCAGTGGTTCCACTGCTGGATCCCGTGATAGTTTCAGTATCAATAAAGTCCCCACCTCCGCTAATGTATGGAGAACCTATTGTGACTGTAGGTGCCTCTGTGTATCCAGCACCCGCATTTGTTATATAAACATTGGAAACAGTTCCAGCAGTGCTTATAACAGCAACACCTGTGGCAGTTGTTCCAAGTCCAGCAAGTCCTCCTGGAGAACTGAAAGTTACAGAAGGTGTTGTTGTATATCCTGAACCACCTGATGTGAGAGTTACAATTCCAATTGTATTGTCAGAAATAATAGTAGTTGCAGCTGCACCAACACCAGGATCATTATATTCTGGAATAAAGACTATGCCAGGCGCTGTAGTATATCCATATCCTGGATTAGTAATAAAAACGTTTTGAACCTTTTTACCTACTTTGGTTCCCTCACAATTAATTATTCCGCTTATTAAAGTAGAGATACCTGTTGCTCTAGATCCAGTGTCAGGTGCTGATGAAATTGCAACAGTTGGAGCGTTAATATATTTTTCGCCTCTATTTGTGAGAGTGATTAACTGTAAAGCACCACTAGTCATAATACCTGTGATGGCAGATGCAGTAACACCAGATCCAACTAGAGTTAAAGTTCTTATATTTCCCTCTTCAGATACACTATCGTCAATTTCTTCAATCCCAGTATCAATAACTTCATCCTCATATCTGAAGAGTTCACATCTCAACTCATAGACATAATTTTTTTGAAGTTGATAAAAAGGTTTTTCATGCTCTACAAATTTAATTTCAAATAATCTATCGCCAAGAGGAAACCATATCAAATCTCCCTCTTTTGGCCTAGTAGAAAGTTTTATGTTTGGTATATTCTTGATTAATGGAGAAACATAAAGTTCAAATCTCTCTTTGGATATTGTTACAGTTAACTCATTAGTCGCCTGTATACCAAATTTGGAAAGTAGTTGAGTATTATCTCCATATCCATCATAATTATTGACATACGCCTCTATTGGATATGCATTGTCAAATTTAGATTCAATAACCTCTCTTAGTATGGTGTTTTGAGTTATATACTGTCTAGGCAAATAATGAACCTCAACACCATACATCCTCAACTGTTCATTGATCAAATCTTGAACTAAACTTTGTTCCCCTGAAGAACCTTGAAGAAAGAATGGATTTAACATGTTATCAAGCAATCATGTCTAATGGAGGCAATTCGTATGTGTTAGACATTCTCTCCATTATTGAATCTAGTTCTTTTTGTGCGTCATCATATATTTGTCTACCATTAAGTTCAACTCCACCTGGAAGTTTTACTCCTTGGAATTTAATTAAATTTTGTCCCCATTGTCTCTTAATTAAAGATGTCAAATATAATTTTAGGAAACTATCATTATATACTCTAGTAAAGTCATTGGGATCAACAAGTCTATTACAATCTAAGATTATATAATCATCGACTCTAACATCACCATAATCAATATCTAAGTAAAGTCTATCAACTCTTTGATTAAATCTTATATGTTTATGAGTTGTCAATAAAAAATCAATATCTTCAAGATATGTTTTAGTCATTGCATAATTTAGAAGGTTCATCGAACCCATGTGATATACGTCATTTAAAAACATTTGATATCTAACACTGAACATATTATTTGATACAGTGTTAGTTCCATCATACTTATAGATTTTATTGATCCCTATAATTGATGGTGGAATTTGTATGTAATTACTATTTTCTTTATATGTAAATGTAACAGCAGCCCCAACAATTGTTGCTTCTGCAGTGGAAGTTACAATTCCTGCATTTGGTTCGTTTCCTGCGGGAGCTCTACCCCTATCAATATCATCCTGAGTAAATTGATATTTCAAGAAAGTTGGTTGTACACCATCAAAGTGTCTTTCATGGAAAAATTGTAGGGCATCATCTACAAGATCATCAATTTGCTCGTCGGCAACGTTAATCTCTAAAACTGGTGCCCCCAGTTTTCTTTTGCAATAATTTACTAAATCTGTTCTACTTGCTGGTTGTGCCATTTAATCACAAGTTTCCTTGTAGTATTTAGGGTGATTCTGATATAGCAGCCTTCACAATTATGTCACCTTGAACAATTCTATAGATTGTAGAGGCAGAACCAACTCTTGTAAAAGTAACTGCAGTTCCTGGAAGTATCTCTAGAGGAGATGTATTAGCAGTTCCTATGAACACTTTGTTTAGAGTTGATGCAATAGAAACAACGGGTATGGTTGTTATTGCTGCTCCTACTGATATAGAATCTCCAACTGCAACATTGGTTATCTTGTTTAAAACAAATGCCGTTGTTCCCACACCTGCAGTTTGTCCAACAGCAATCCCTGTACTGAGGATATCTACTTGTTCAAGACTATCTGTTACCAATAAATCGTAAACATATCTACCAGCACTAATTTCTCTGGTAACAGTTGCTGCTAAAGAAACTTTTATTTGTCCTGCGGCAGCACTGGTTATTCCAACGGTAAAAGTTTTAGTAGCACCTAGAGTAGCACCAACCGCAACACTTTTTGCTATTTGTGCAGAACCACTATATCCTGTTAAGTCAAAAGCAGTTCCGTTTGGTTTCTTTATTTCAAAGGTGTTACTAAAACTAGCACCACCTTGAATGGTTAAATTTGAAACAAAGGGAGTTCCAGAGTCCTCGTCAAAGACAACCTCTCTACTAGCCATTTGATGGAACTCCTATCGCTATCATTGTTTCCTGTTGTTTATAATAAAGTTTACAAAATGACTTTGCAATATTTTTCAAAGAATCTTTATCATCAATACTATCTATCTCAGATGCCATTTTTGTATATGCAAAACTTTTTGATAAGTTGGTTAGTTCTATATCATCTGGGCTCATTTGCTAAACTCCTAAGTAAATTTTTAATTTCATTTATATCCTCTTTCATTCTAGCAAAGTCAGACTCAAGATCGTCTATCTTTTGATTTTCCTCACTTCTTGAGTCTCTTCTAGAAATGTATTCTTGATATTGCATAGAATTTTTATTCACTATGGAATTTGTTTCGGGATCTCTATAGAGGTTAGAGTGTCCTTTGACTTTTAAATAATCCATATTACGCTAAGGAAATAACTCTCAAGTCTTTCATTCTAGGAACATGTGCCTGATTGGTAGATGTCATAATAAGTTTAATTCTATAAGATTTGAATGAAGGAAGTTCATCGATGGTGAATGAATATTCCTTATAGTCAACATCATTGTCTCTAAATCCAATGAGTTTGGATGGAGCAATGAAAGTATCAGGAAGTCCATCGCTATCCGCAACATCAATAATCTCTCCTCTATCATTAATATTATTGTATCCTGGGAAGGGAACAAAAATAGGTTCAAAATTACTAGATTCACTTATAGAATAGAATGCTCTTATGTTGGAGTGAATGTTAACATGAGCATCAACAATAATTTTAAGGGATGATGCGGGATTTTCTAAAGTTATTTCCTTGGAAATATATTGGAAAGCCGTTGGATCATCAAGAAGACTATTAACTCTACTATCAGTAATGTAATTAGTTACAATATCATTGACTCTATTTGAGGTGAAAATTGCGCTCACTCTTTGAGTATCAATAACAGGACTTACTCTAGAATCTGTACTATTGAGATTAACTCTCAAGTTCATAGATTTATTTCCAGAAATTGATGTAATTTTGTTAGTTTCATTTACTCTTGATGCAATCAATCTTGCATTTTCCAAATAATTTGGTTCATTTAATGTAATTGGTTCAAATCCCCTATCTACATAGGGCGTTTCAGATCCACTAAGACTTCTACTACTTACAGTTCTAACCTCTGCATCAACAGATGTTCCCTGAACGTTGAGGTTCTGAACTAATGGAGTTATAATTTCATAAGGAATATTTTGAGTTGCCTTTATGGAATCTCCTCCAGCAAACTTAGTTTCTCCTACAAACAACGATGGATAACCATCTGAAGTTGTTCTTCCTGTTCCTGCTGCACCCATATCAAGTTTTACATTGTAAGAATCAAATCCTATTGGATTTGCAACAGTTACACTCTCCAAGTTGTGAGTTTTATTAATTCTTCTAAGAGAAACTCCTCCCAACTCATATTTGAAAACAGGAGTTCCCACTGGATAATTTCTAGATGTTGTCGAATCAACTCCTCTAGTGATTGTTCCAGCAAGAGTGGTGCTAGTCGTATCTTCATAGGATATGATTTCATCGCCAATCAACACATAACCAGCATTTGTTGTTCCAACACCAACATTTTCAAATAAAGTGAGATTTGAGATGCTATCAACAACTAATGGACTAGTTGATGAAGAATCATAGGCTTCAGACAATCTAGTTGGTATGATATCAGTTTGTACGTCTGAAATTGTTACAAAGTTTTCGTCAAAATACATACCATGGTTTTTATGATTGACTTGAATATGAAGTCCGTCATTATTTGTTATAATTTCATTAACTAAAACGTTACCACCTTGAGCCGCATTTACATCTGTTGTAACTCCAGAGTTGTTAACAAACTGAAGAGTATTTCCAACACCTGTTATTGAGAAGTCTCCTTGAACGTTATGAAGAACAAATTGACTAGTTTGTGCGATTGACACAACTGATAATCTTGCTCCAAGTCCAAGAGAATTGTTTCCAATTGTTCCTATTCCAAGAACGTCACCTTGAACATATCCCTTACCAGAGGAGACTATTGTTGCTCCAATAGCTATTCCATTTCTAACGGTAACTTCTGCTCGTGCATCTCTTCCATTTCCGGTTATGGTGGTAAGAGGAACATTATTAAATGTGGAGTGTCCTACACCTGGAGTATAACCAATACCTGCATTGATGATACGAAGAGTATCGGTTGCAACACCTGCGTTTGCAACATATTTGCCAGAACCATCAGTTCCAAGTTGAGTAATAGTATTGCCAAAAGTGAGTACAGTGTCCTGCAAAGTAGATCCAATACCAATTCTGACTTCTTTGGAATTTAAGTTAAGAGAATTTGGCATCAACTGTGCAATGCCTCTATTACCCTCAGTTAATTCTGGACTATAGAATTCAACAGAACCCGTTTCAACAAAGTCTGCTCTGTATAGGGTAAACTTAAGATCTTCCCACTGACTTGGTTCCCATGTAGAACCATTTTGTGACTTAAACAGAGATCCAAGATATGGTTGGTTTGAAATAAATGTCTGTGTAATAAAATCAACTTCTCCAACCCTAGAAATAAACACGTTATATTGTGTTGAAGATGATAGCAGGGTTACACAATATTCTCGTCCACCTTCAAGATAAACTGGAGCTCTAAAATCAAATGTAGTGGCAACAGAACCATCTGCAGAAACATTTACCTCTGATGGAGTTAAGTTTACTTCAGAGAAGGGAAGAACTCTTGTAGTTGGAAGTCCATTCTCCATTGTTCTGATTTGCATCGTAATGGGAATGTCATTTTCATCCCTTGTTTCAAAGAATACATCGCACTTAGTTATAAAGACTCCAGAGTCTTCATCAACTAAGAAGGATTGTGATAATGGATCTGTATTGCGAGGTGGATCTGATTGGAACGAAGAAGCAATAACTTGAGTATCAAGAATTTCTGTTCCTGTTACTCTAGCAACATCTCTTTCTTGGATAGCACTTACTCTGTCAACTCTTGCATTTCGCACAGAGACAATAGTTTCTTGAGTAGTTTCTAATGTTCCAGAGGAGATAAATCCTTCTTGAGCAATTGAAGTTGCTGAATTTGGATCATTATCAACATTGTTAATAAGAGTAAAAACTTTATCTCCAGTCTCAAATCTTGGATTTGAAGTATTATTTGGATTTGGAATAAAGAAACTTCCTTGTATAGTGCCAGATATATCAGATATAAGTCTGAGATTGGTTACTGTTGCTTGAGCACCACTGGTTTGTCCCACTAAAATCATCCCTGTTTCAACGTATCCAGAGAATGTTCCCTCAGGTTGGTTTGACAGTGAGAAAGTATCAATGTTTAGAATAGAAGAAGTTGATGAATATGATCCAGATAATTGTTGTCTATCATATGGATTTGTGGTGTACCTTCTTGATGGAGAATTAAATGGGCCCTCTTTATGATTTGTTGCTGCAACTCTAAACGTAATGCTTGCATCAACATTTCTGGTATCAAGGGGAAGGACGCCGATAGGCCTTGTTCTTCCAACAACAGTTTCTCCAACTTGGAATGATCCAGAAATCATTGCGATTTCTAAAAGTTTTGGAACACAGAATGCAGAAACATCAACACCATCAAAGAAAGGATAAATCTGAGTTTGTGGTTTTACGGCTTCAGCATTAAACTGAATATTTCTAGATCTCATGAAAGAGATTAGATCTCTACTAACAACTCTATTTCCCTGAGAGGTTCTGTCAAATTGCTCAATAACGGCAGTTCTAGTTCCTGTTCTGCTTTCTACACCTCTCTCAACAGTATCTGTAAATGTATTCTGAATGGTTTCAGTAAATGTCCCATCGTTCCCTCTTCTCTGTCTAACATCTCTTGTAGATCTTGCAGCTGAACTTTCCTCACCAGTCCAATTAGTTTGCCATGAGTTCCATATTGTAGGTGCAAATCCAGTTTGAGGATCTACATTAAGGGTTCTGGATGCCTCCGCAATAGTTTGAGCAAAATTACCTTCTGTATCAATAACTC
>Ga0208666_1000500_pt1 | contig 18519 bp, 23 predicted proteins | sample 5B_taG_FD_184078 | JGI IMG/M metagenome (GOLD analysis project Ga0208666, IMG submission 184078) | Marine viral communities from the Subarctic Pacific Ocean - 5B_ETSP_OMZ_AT15132_CsCl metaG (SPAdes) (version 2) | ecosystem: Environmental > Aquatic > Marine > Oceanic | place: Pacific Ocean...
TAATTTCATTTCTACGTTGATCTGATATTATTTGTTTTTGCATTCTTTTGTTTTGTAAATAATTAGATATTAAACCAGACCTGCCAGTTAAGGCAGAAATACCAATTAAAGGATTTATTGAAGTTCCCAACATAGTTGATCCTAAAGTTTCTAATCCAATTTTTTCACCAATTTTATTTAAAGCAATATTTTTAAGTACGTTTCCACCTATTGTTTTAAAATCTGGTAAAGTCATACCTTCATCTACTAAAGGGGCTATACCTTGAGGTTGTAATTGTTCGCCTGGTACTAATAAATCGGGTTCCATTATCTTCTACCATCTGGGTTTACATCAGCTCTAAAAGTTCCAAATCTCCATGTTTCATCAACTGCTGTGTTTTGTATTTTTAAATTTGCCAATCTTCCTCTAGCTCTTGTATCAATTTTACTTGTAGATGAGTTTATAGTAAAAGGTCCTAATTGTGAAGAAGTTCCAGAATCAATAGGAAAATTTTTTAAAAATATTGTCACTATTGCATTACCTTGTAAATTTTTAAAATCAGGTAAAAACCTACTGACTCGTAACATAAATTGACCATCTCCTTCTGTAGGTAAATCAAAATCACCTGATTGTATAAATGCAGGTATTGCTGTCTCAGTTCCGTTTAAAGCTATTTCATTCGTACCTATTTCATGACCATAATAGGTAGAAGAACCAAAAGTATTTGTTGCACCGTTTAAATTTGAAATTGTTGGCGTAGCACTTGAGTCATATTCTGTTGCGTAAGGTACATCATATGTGCTTGCATCAGCATAAGAACTTCGTGCAAGAGACATTACTGACCATATGTTTTCTACATAATTATAAACAACAGCTCTATTGTTTTGTACAGCAGGATTACCTGAAGGAGTACCTGCTGGATAGAACCAAATTATTTCGTTAAATAATGAATTATGTGACCCATATATAATTTCATTAGATGAATAGTTTATTCCTATATTTGATCCGGTGGTCGTGAATACAAAATCTTCAACAAGTGAAGGAAGTAATTTAACGGTACCATCGAATACAAAAAAACCACCGCCAGCTCCCATCCAAAATACTTTACCATCTGCATATACAGTTGCGTGCTGACCAATACATCCACAGTTTGAACCCACTTGTCTAATGGAGAAAGTGAATGGTGGTCCTACAAACTGCATAGTGTATGCTGCTTGGTCTGTTAAAATCAAATTATAATCTTTACCAGATACTGCTGCTACAATTTTATTACCTGTATCAAGTCTAAATGTACCTGCAGTATTTACAGAGGTAGGCTGATAAACGCTAAAGTTTTCTTGATCACTAAATCTAATAAACATAGGATCTTGTGTGGTAGAATCCCCAATAGTTGTTTCAGTTCCAAAATGAACAACGTGTCTATCCCTATCTGAAGTTATTGTTAACCTTGATGCTGTCGGAGCACCTGTCATTATTACTGCTCTTTGTTCCAATGGATTTGAAACACCTGGATTCCAAACAAATGTTTTACCGTCTTTTACTGTTGCTATTAATTGTTGTCCAAAATTATCTAAAGACCATGTACCAGGATCAAGTATAACTGAAGAACTTGTTGTAGCTGATCCCCAAGTCCCCCTACTCCATGTGCCTGTACCCCAACCATAACCATATGTTTGAATTGTTGGACCTATTTCTTCATAAGGATTTATTGAAGCTCCCCCTGCAGAAGACATTCCTGTTCCTGTTTCAGTTGTAGCCATTTTAATAGTAAACGAATTAGTAGCTGTAGATAATACTTCAAAAGTAAAACCAGTAAAATCTGTAGTGTTATATCTTGTGACAGTTGCTTCTCTAACAGCTGCACCACTTGAATGAGATGATGCAGTAGTGCTATTTGTACCTCTAGTACATCCTGTTAAATCGTTTGAAGACTTTCCTGTATATGTAATTAATTCATCGCCAATTCTTACAGTACCTGCTGCAGAAAAACCTGTAGAACTTGTCAGCGTAATTGTGGTAACAGAATTATTTATACTTCCATTAAGCGTAGTAGCTTGTCCTGGTACTGTTACGGATGTAAATGTAATATAATCTCCAACTTCAAGAACGTGACTTGATTTATTTACTGTTACAATATCTGATCCATTTGTAGATGTAAAAGTTGCACCTGTTATAGCTGTCTCTAAAGGAGTTACATCATAAAATTTATCTTCAAAATAAATATACAAAGCTTTAGAAGTGCCAAGTGCAGCATATTTATTTCCTTCTAAATCTGTCCAAGTATGTTGAGCACGTGTTGGTCCTGCGATAGTTTCTTGACCAATAGCTGTGAAGCCACCAATTTTTTCTGGTTGACCATATCTAAATCTTACAAAGTCACCGTCTATCCATTGACCTTCTGCTCCTGAAGGAGTATCTGCTTTATTTATTCCTGGTCGAATAGTTACGTTTGTTAAAGGCATAAGCCATTTTACATCATTTTAGAGCTTCATCCAAGTAGCAGGGTTAGGTATTAAAATCTCACTCACTTTGTTTTTTTGAGATGTCATAATAATATCTCCACTTATTGATATACGTGGTGACTTTTCTTCTGTTTTTTGTGTTCCATGTTTAAGTGAACTAGGAAATATAATTAATTGACCAGGCTCGTTATTTATTATTAAGTTTTGATGATTTTGATCATTCCATTCTGTTGCTTCTGGCATATAGAATCTTTGAGTTGGCTCATAAAATGTAAGAGAAGAATGATTTTTATTTTTAAGTACATAGTAAACAAAACTAAAATGGCTAGCTCCATGATCGTGAGCCGATATATGGTCACCTTTATCTGTGTATGCTACCCATGATTTTGTTATAAAATAATCAACATTTTTATACTTTAAATTTTTTAAAAATATATTTAAGTTTGTTTTAAGCTCATTAAAAAAAAGATCAAATTTTTTATTTAATTGTAATTGATCACCATATAAAGATTCAAAAGAATCTAATTGTCCTGCTTTATCAGAAGTAAAAGAAAAACCTGTTTGATGTGACTCATAGTATCTATTCCTATACTCTGGAGGACAAATATCTTTTTCAATTACAGGTATTAGTTCTTTATTTATTTTTTCAAAATTATTTAATTTTGATATACCTATAATGGATCCTAATATTCTAGCTGTCTCCATCAAGTTTACCTTGGTAATCAAACCAAATATAACTATTTAGTTTAGATAATAATTTTTCCATATCATTATCCTTTACCACATAAACAAGTGTTTCTGTACAAAAATCTTTAATAGCTTCGTATCTATGGTGACCATCTATCAAAACACCATTATTAACAACCAATGGGCATAACAAACCATTAAGTTTTATATCAATTTCTAGTTGATCTATAAGTTTTTGATTATTATTAGATTGATTAGGTTTTATATCTTGTAACTTATATCTGTGAAGTATTGAATTAAATATTATTTTTTGTGGTTTTAAAAACAATTATTGCACTCTTAAAAATCTATAAAATATTTCTCCATTACCACCAGCAGCACCATCTGTATTTCCTCCATTAACCTGAGCAGCTCCACCTCCACCACCAGATCCTCTTACACCTGCACTTCCATTTGTACCTGCACCAGAGGAAGATCCTCCAGCACCACCATTAATACCACCTGCTCCATAAGAATCAGCACCTTGAGACCCACCAATTCTACAGTTATCTCCACCACAGTTGCCATTATTAGAACCCACAAGACCGTTACCCGATTGATTAAAAGACCCAACGGGACCACTTGTTAGTGTTGTTACATTTTTTGTAGTGCCGTCAGAATCTCTAAAAGTTCCAGACGTAATTGCAGTACCATTAATAGTAGCTGAACCTGCAGCCCCTGCAGTATTAGATCTTAGAGGTCCTTTAACTCCTCCACCTGAATAAGATGCTGCTCCTCCTCCAGATAATGTAAATATTGCTCCTGCTGTTGAACCTGATAATGTTGTGCTTCCTCCACTTGAACCTCCCCCTCCACCAGTAAAAGTTGATCCACTGTTACCTGGATTACCTGAAGAACCTACAGCATAAGTTAATGTTTCACCTGCAGTTACAGAAAATATTTTATCTGATATAAAAGCACCCGAACCACCTCCTGCTCCTGCAGATTCACCACCAGCTTTATCATAATCAGCTCCTGTAACTCCACCTCCACCACCACCAACACTAGATTGTATATGAATTGCGTTAGCACCTTGAGGAACTGCAAAAGTTCCAGAGCCAGAATTTAATTCTTGAATAGAACCTGGAGTGAATGCTGCAAAGACTAGTTTCCAAACTCCAGAAACTTTACCATAGATTTCATCTGCTTCTTGCCAAGTACCTGATACTTTTCCGTATGCGTTATCTATTTCTTCGAATGTTCCTGAAACTTTAGCATAGGTATTAGCCATCTAAACTCCTATGTTGAATATTTAAACCAAATGTCTCCATCACTACCTCCTGATGGGGAAGATGTACTTATTGTAAATTTTCTTTGTAATTTATCGGCAGTCACTGCATTATCTGCAATCTTAGCTGTGCTTACATTTGCATTAGAAATGTTGACGGTCAAAACTGCATTATCTGCTAGTTGTGCGCTTTGAATTGCATCATCAGCAATTTTATCGTTGTTAACTGCATCATCAGCAATTGAAGTTGTACCTATTGTACCACCTAATGTATCTAGTGATACCTCATTTAAGTTTGTACCATCAGCATATGCTGCATAAATTTTTGAAGCATCTGTTGTAAATCCAGTTCCCGATGCAGTTTTAATCGTAAGGTTTGTTGGATTAGTAATTAATCTGCAATCGAATATATAAAATTTTTCTATAGAGTCTGGTATTGTTACTGTGGTTGCTCCTGATAATGTAATTGTTGCAAATTTAATTACCATATTTCTTGCAGTAGAAATAGATGCATTACTCATCACTAAGGCTGTAGTAGAACCGCTTGATAAAGTTATAGATTCAAAACCTGCTATTGCTTGTTGAACAAGTTCTAGATTTGTATTTGTTTTAGTTCCCCAAGTACCGGCATTCTCACCGGTAGCCATAAGTTCTAGTTTAAGATCTGACGAAAATGTTGATGCCATAATTTTGTATTATACACTTTTTAAGCTGCCTTATCAACTTCTGTCCAAGTGTTAGAAACTCCTTTATTTACTTCAGTCCAGGTGTTAGTTACATCTGGATCTACATTAGACCATGCTGTTACTAATGGGCTGTTTATACTAAATGTCATTTGTATCCCTGTAACTAAAACGTCCACTCCAGGGACAGCTACTACAGACCCAACAGAAGTCGCTGCAGAAATTCCTGTTAAGTTTACTTCATTAATTAATTCAACTTGTTCTTCTCCAAGTGATAATGTTCCTTGAACACCAGTTACACTTACATTTGCATCTCCTGTAACAGTTGGTATTGCACCAGCTGTCATTGTTAAATCATGCTCAGTAACAATAATACTTACACTACCACCAGCACTTACAGAGTAAGTACCAAGAGATAAACCTAATTGAGATCCTGTAACCGATATTGTTGCATTACCTACAAGAGATTCTTCTCCCATAGACATTGTTAACTGAGATCCAGTTACTGGTACTTCTGTAATTACATCATTACTTGTACTGCCTACTGATCCCGTTAATTGAGATCCTGTGACATTTACATTTGCATTTGCTACTACAGTTGAAGCACCAATAGAACTAGTTAGCTGTAAACCTGTAACGGCTACACTAGCATTAGTTCCTCCTAAAGAAGCTATCGGGGACTGTGATAAAGCTGTAATACCTAACATATAATATATCCTTAAAAGGAGACAGGGGGTATGTGGTGGTGCCCTGCCTCCATCTAAGAATTATATCATCGCTTAAACCATGAAGGAAGACCTAGATGAGGTCTTTTATCAAACATATTGTCCTTTGCACCTGGTGTTTTACGATTATTATAATGTAAAAAAACTTGTACACATTCTTTACCTTTAAATTTATTTCTCCAATGTTCTAATTCACATCCAGAATAAACCAACATATCTCCTGGTTTCAAATCTACTTTAACACCTTTGGCTTTACTTGCTCGAGTAATATCCTTACCATTTGGTATACCTACGTTTTCATTTGGGCTTAAATATATTGGCCAATCATCACCACCTAAATTCATAGTAGTAGATATCTCACAACTAAATCTGTCTTTATGTCTTTTTAATTCATCACCTTTTTTATAGATTCTTGCATAAGTATATGCTGGATATAATTTTAACCCTGTTACTTCTTCCATTTTAGGTTGGCATTTAAGCATTAAAGTTTCCATAGCTATATTAGAATACTGACTGTAAGTTTCTGGTATCTGTTCGTCTTTACCTTCGTAGTAACCTATAATATTTTCAAAGGGTGAAATGTATCTAGCGTTTCTACAAGTATCATAAACTTGTTTCTGCATCATAAAATAATTTGCAACAAAGCTAGCTAGGTCTTTTGATATTGCTTGACGTATAACTGTATATTTTTTCTTTTTAAACATCTTTTGCCATTTCTTTTGGCACTGCTTGTATATTCCAATGTATAAACCTAAATGGTTCTATTCCAAAGTCTACACTAAACTCGTGTTCTAAAAATCCTGGAAAGATAAATAATGTACCAGGTATAGGTCTAAAGTGAATAAGTTCTGAACCTGGCCACACACCTTTTTGATTTGGTTTCATTTTTAATTTTGTAGCTCTTGCACCTGTTCTTGGTTCGTGAAATACAGGGTATGATGTTTTATCGCTACACTTTAAAAAGTAAAAACCCGATACGTGTTGGTTCCAATGTATATGTGCATTGTGATGTCCACCACCTTTTTTAGCAAACTCTTGTACCCACATCTCACTAAACATAGTTGTATACTGTTGCATATCAAAACCTTGATGATCTAAATATTCCCAAGACTTTTGACCAATGTAATTTCTAAAATCTAAAAAGTCATTGTCAGTTGTAAGTGGTGTTGAATGATATGATCTTCCAAAGTCACCGTGTTTTTTTATATGTGTTTTAGCTTCTGGAAAATTTCTAGCAGCTTTAATATATTTATTAGAAGCTTTGTTTAATGACTTAATAAACTCTGGTTTTTGTTCTGACCAAATAGTCGTGTTAAAGTAATTATTAATATACATATTATTTAAAAGGCCTTCCTAAATGCCAAACAACAAGACTATATCTTGTGCCTGATGTTACCGGTTTAACTCTATGCCACACAAATGAAGGAAAAACAATAATAGAACCTTTAGGTAAAATCTCTTTTGCTTTTCTTAAATGTTTACTTTCATCTCTCATATGTGGATCGTAGTTTCTAAAATCAAATTCTAACTCACCACCTTTATATTCTGAACCATCTGTTAACTGACAAGTCATAGATAGTTTTCTAATTCTGCCGTGCTCTGGATGGTTTGGGTCTTTCCTGTCATAAGGTTTATCCCAACTATCACAATGCCAATCATAATATTGATTGTGTTTATATTTTGTAAACTGACAAGATTCGGATCTTTCCCAATCAAAGTTCCAACCAGCATTTCTATTTGCTTCGTGCACATACGGATGTAATTCTTTGTATATCCAAGTATCATTTAACCAAACTAAATCAGAGTTTCTTTTTCTTTTTAAATCTTTTATTTCTTCTTTTTTTAATTTTTTATCACCATAACCACCTGTTCTAGCCATTACTTCTTCTTGTGAATTTGCATAAGCTATTACATCGTCACAAAACTTTGGTGTAAGTGCTGAAGGAAAATGCCAATAATAATTAGATATATTCATAGGTAATTGTTTGAACAAAATTCAAACTATCTTTCTGATCATTCGATACAATATACATATTTGTAGATGGAAACATTATAAATTTATTATTTGTAAGTTCTATGTCCCAACTTCTTCCTTTACGTCTATTGTCATCAAAATGTATTCTTACCCAACACTTATCAACTTTAACTCCATAAAGCATTGTAAAATCAGGTGAGTTTCGAAGATCTACTGGATCAATATTTAATAAAGGTTTAGATATTTGATTTGGTTTATATATAGCACCCCAAGAATTTTTATTAATTAAAGCAATATTATATTCAAGACCAATATAATCTCTCATATAAGTATTCAACATATCCCAAGTTCTTGAAAATGGAAATTGTTTATTAGTAAATGAGGATTGTAAAATATCGTTAGTAAGTTTTTTTTGGTCTATCTCAAAACCTTTTGGCATATTTACATCACCAAAGTATAAACTTTGTTCACTTAAAACATTCTTTTGCATACCACCACCCTATATAAATTATGCTTTAGAGTCTGTCAAATCCCAAGTTGTGTTATCTTCATTCCAAACATAAGACCAAGAATGAGTAAAGGCTTCATTTTGTGATTCTTGTTCTGCAGTTAATGCAGGAGCATCACCGATTGGTGATTGCCATCTAGCATCTGTTGTATTTTTTACCCATGATGGATAAGGTTTTTTTGGCCAAAATATATTATTATCTTCATCCCAAATATAACCTATACCTGCGTAGTTACCTCTAAACGCTTTTGAATTGTCACCCGAACTATGTGTATTTCGTGTTGTATTATAAGACGTTTGAATCCACATTTGTGCAGGCCAATTATTGTGTGTTTCTAAATATTGTTGACCTACTGATTCATCTTCAACACCATCAGCGTTTTCCATATCTTTGTTATCAAGTGTTAATACTTGAATAACTTTTCCGTTCGCTCCGAGTTTTGCAAAATGTGCCATAATTAACTCCTATTATATATTATAAATTTTAATCATTCAACTACTGGAATTTGTATCTTATTATTACTATACCTGAACCACCATTACCACCACATCCACCAGATGGATTAGTTCCCCATAATGCAGTAGCACCACCACCTCCACCACCTAAATTAGTAGAACCATTACCACCTCTTTGAGCTACTCCAGGTCCTGCTGAAGTAGGGCCACCATCTCCACCACCTCCAGGTCCCCCCGGACCTATGTTTGGATTTGAAACAGGGCCACCAACTAATAAACCAGATCCACCACCACCACCTCTTGTAACAGATGATCCTGTAATTGAATTTGCTGAACCAGGTCCTCCTGTTGGAGAAGTTGCTGCACCACCAGCGCCACCGCCACCGCCACCAGTAAAAGCAAGTGAATTAGCTGAATATCCTGGATTACCTTGAGGGGGACTAACAGGTGGAGTATTACCTGAACCTGTATTATTACTATTACACGCAGTACCACCACCAGAACCACCATCCGTGCCAGGACCTCCTGAATCAGAAACACCACCACCACTACCACCTCCTGCAGATGTAATTGTTGAAAAAATTGAGTCACTTCCATTTGCACCACGTGGGTTAGGAGGAGTATAAGTAAACTCTCCCCTTTTTCCACCACCACCTACTGTAATTGGATAAGCTGATATTGATAAAGGTAGTGTACCATCTGTAGTTGGAAAGTCAGTTCTATGTCCTCCAGCACCACCACCAGAACCACCAGAACCAGTTCCATAACCTGCACCGCCTCCACCACCGCCAGCTAAAACTAAAAAACTTGCATTACTTGGACCACCCGCTGGATTAGAAGGAGAGTTTCCTACGCTAGAAACACAAAAAGTTCCAGGTCCTGTAAATGTATGAATTTTATAATTTCCACAAGTTGTAACAGTTCCACCCGTAGCTGCTGTAAACAATGCTATTTGAGGAAAACTAGAAGCTTCTCCTGTGTCTACTAACTTCCAACCTCGAGTTGCATCTACATATACTAGTGTAACCGCTACACCATTTGTAGTAATTAAATAATTATTTGTAGAACCCTCAATTTTTTCTGATCCATTTGCTGTAACTGTAATATTATTTGTTGCGGCTGTTTGTGCATAATCACTTATAGCTACAATAGCTCCTGAAGAACCTGCAGGTAAATTTACTGTAACAACACCTGAAGTAGTGTTAACAAAATAACCTTCTCCATCCGCTGCCGTAAATGTTGAAGTTTTAATTGATCCTGTTTGCCAATTAACAGAACCTGCTCTTCCAAATCCTGATTGTGATGCTCCACTAGCTAAACTTACTGTATCACCACTTGCACCTAATGTAATAGTAGTTCCTGATTGAGAAATTATACTTCCACCATCTGCAGCTTTATAAGCATCAGATCTTAAATCATTTCCTGCTACTGTAACTGTGTCACCAGCTGCACCAAGAGTATTTGCAGTTCCACATTGACTTACAATGACACCTCCATCAGGTGCTTTTAATGCACTTGATTTTAAATCTCCATTAATTGTTACTGGAACTCCTGCTGTTACTGATACTGAATCTCCAGAATCACCAACAGTGACAGTTCCACAATTTGTTCTTGGACTAATTTTATTTACTTTTATTTCACTCATAATTATTTAAATTTGTATCTTATTATTACTATACCTGAACCACCAGATCCACCAGCTGCACCACCACCACCAGATCCGCCACCGCCAGCACCTAAATTAGTTGTTCCTGCTTCTCCAACAGTTCCAGATCCCTTTCCATCACCACCTCCACCTGGACCACCAGGTACAGGAACAGGACTAGGTGGACCATTTCCACCGCCACCACCACCAGCTCTTGTTACAGGTGATGATGAAATTTCACTTGTTGTTCCACCGCCACCACCACCAGAATCAGATGAATCAGCAACTCCGCCTGATCCCGCAGCTCCACCACCGCCACCTGATCTATATCCACCACTATTATATGGATTATTAGCAGCACCTCCGTTATTACCTTGAGATGGACTGACAGGAGGAGTATTACCAGATCCACCATTACCTTCATAACCTCCATTACCACCACCGCCTGATCCTCCATTTTCACCGTTTGGAAAATTACTACCACTTCCTCCGCCACCACCACCTGCAGATGTAATTGTTGCAAAAACTGAATTTGACCCACTTGCTGGATTAGGTGAATTGTAAGGTGCTCCAGTTCCGCCTGCTCCTACTGTTATAGGATATGCTTGTGCTGTTACTGTAACTCTGTTTGGTGCGCTTGGATAACCATTCAAACCACTAGCTGTATAAGGTGTTATAGGAGTTTTAACTTCTCTATAACCTCCTGCTCCACCTCCACCACCTAAACCACCACCGCCACCACCTCCAGCGAGTACCAGATGAGAAACTGTGTTTTCTGCTGCACAGTTTGTTGAAACAGATGAAACTGTAAAAGTGCCTGGTCCTGTAAATGTGTGAATTTTACAATTACCTGAAGTGGTAATTGTACCACCTGTTGCTAATAAAAAAGGACTACCTGTTACATTAGAAGTTGAATCTTGAACGTTTTTCCAACCCTCGGTGTCATCGACATAAACAAAAGTTACTGACTGACCTTCTGTAGTTAAAGTGTTTGGAGCCGCAACTCCACCAATTTTTTGTGAACCGTTTGCTGCAACTGTTAAACTGTTTGTTTGAAATGTGTTTGTGTAATCTACAACAGAAACAATATTACCTGCAGTCCCTGCAGGTAAATTCATTGTGAAAGCTCCACCAGAAGTATTTGCAAAATAACCTTCACCATTAGCTGCTGTAAATGTACTTGTTTTAATTGATCCTGTTTGCCAATCTACAGTTCCTGTTCTACCGAATCCTGATTGAGATGCACCCGATGCAAGAGTAACGGTATCTCCGCTTGCACCTAAAGTTATTGTTGATCCTGATTGACTTGCAATGTTTCCACCATCAGATGCTTGATACGCATTTGATTTAACTACATTACCCGAAGCAATTACATTTGCTCCAGTTACATTACCTGTAACTACAGCAGCTCCAGGAACATTTGTTGTATCACTTCCTGTTCCAACTGTAATTGTGGTTGAACATTTATTAACAATGTTTGAATCACTTTGGTTTGCTATGTTATCTACTTTAATTTTACTTGTCATAATTATTGAAACCTATATCTTATTATTACTATACCAGAGCCACCATTATAACCAGCAGAGCCTGGGCCACCTGCTCTTCCTCCTCCACCCCCTCCGAGTTGAGCCGTGCCAGCAGAGCCATTAGGGCCACATCTTGTTTGACCTTTACCTCCACCTCCAGAGCCACCTGCTCCACCTTCTCCAACTCCTGGGTTTTGTGAATTTCTTCCACCACCTCCTCCGCCACCTCTTGTAACGGAAGATCCTGTAATTGAATTTGCTACTCCATTTCCACCTGGTCCACCTTGTGCACTTCCATCACGTGTACCATTAGTTCCTGCAGAATTAGCTCCACCACCGCCACCACCACCAGTTCCACCAGTATCTGGTGAGGGAGCTGTAGCTCCTCCTGGATTTCCTTGTGGGGGACTAACAGGTGGTGTGTTTCCTGCTCCACCTGCGTTTGCTCCACCAGAAGAACCACCTCCTCCACCACCGGATCCACCAGCCACACCTACACCATTAGGTCCTGAAGGATGAGGGTGACTACCACCTCCACCTCCTCCAGCTGATGAAATTCCTATACCACTTGAAGTACCTCCACTAGAACCTGCTGTAGTATAACCTGGAGATCCTGCACCTCCCGCTCCTACTACAATTGGATAAGCTTGTACTGATACTGGTACATCTGCTATAGGTGTACCAAAATTAACTCTATGACCTCCAGCTCCACCACCACCAGATGGGCCACCGCCACCACAACCACCGCCACCGCCACCAGCTAATACTAAATATGCCACTGCAGTAGAACCACTTGGATTACCTGCATTAGTTACTGTAAAATTTCCAGGGCCTGTAAAAGTTGCTATTTTAAAATTTCCACAATCAGGAGCTGTTGACAAAGTATTACCACTTCCTGAAACAGATGCTTGAACAAAATCGCTACCCACTACTGCAGGTGTAGTTGCGGAAACAATTCTCCATCCTTCAGTCCCATCTACATAGACACAAGTTATAGAACCGTCATTTTGAAAAATAGTAAAATCATTTGCTGCTCCATTAATGTTTGAACTATTTCTACCTATTATAATATTATTAGTTTCAGCAGTTCCTGTATAATCAGCTACTGACATTATATCTCCAGCACTTGGAGAAGCAGGAAGATTTACTGTTATTGATCCTGAAGTTGTATTTATAAAATATCCATTACCACTTACGCCTGTAAACCCAGCTGTCTTTGCTGTTGTATCCCAATTTACTGAACCTGATCTACCAAAACCTGTTTGAGATGCACCACTAGCAAGTGACACCGTATCACCAGAAGCACCAAGTGTAATTGTCGTACCAGACTGACTAATAATATTACCAGCGTCAGATGCTTGCAAAGCATTTGTTTTTACAACATTACCTGAAGCAATAAGATTTGCTGCAGTTGCGTTTCCTGTAACTGTTGCACTTCCTGGAACGTTTACACTGGTGTTGCATTTACCAACAGTCAATGTTGTTCCGCATTGTGGCTCAACTGTGTTTACTTCTATTTTACTCATTAAATTACTACTACCGTTCCTGTTATAGTTTGTGTTCCGGTTACTGTAACTGGTCCTGCTAACACTCCAGAGTCAACTGTCTGATCTTCAGACAAAGTTGAGTTATGTGTCACTACATAAGTTGTGGCTTCCATAATTGGTGAAATAGTTTTAGTAGATGGTATGGTACAAAATACTTCTTTTTCTCCAGCTGAAAAATTAACTAAGTTATTAGAATTAGTTGAAGATATAACTGTTGCTCTTGATAAAGTTGCAGTGCCGGTTGTGGTTAATGAATAACCCATTCCAGAATGATATTGACAATATGTATATAGTGTTGGTGCAGAAGCAGCTACTGTAAGTTCTAATCTTCTAGTAGTTGCAGAAGGAAAACCAGATACGTAAGCGGCTTCACTAACAGCACTTCCATCTAATTTGTAAACTACTCCTGTATTGTAACTTGTACCACTGTTATGTGTACCATCTGATGTTGTAGATATTTTTAAAGGATGTGAATCTACCGAAGCGTCATCCATATTAAAAGTGTATGTTACACCCTCAGCTAAATTAATTGTAGTTTGTAAACTTCCGTCTGTATAATATTTGTTTCCACTTCCTGGATTGACAACAGTAATAGTCAAAGTAACACCAGCGTTTACAACGCCAGTTCCAACCTCAAATTCGTCTGAACCAGTATTAGTTATGCAGTAATAAGTATTTTTACTTGCACCAATACCCGCAACAAATCCTACGAAGTCTTGAGTTGCACCTAATAAGGTAACTGTTCCAGTTCCTGTAGAGGTGCTTGTTTCTTTAACTCTATCATCAATGACAAGAGCCATGCATCCTCCTTACGTTAATCTTAATATTGCTGCAGATGTTGTAAATGCAGGGAACTGAATTGTAAATGTTCCTGCAGTTGCAGTTTTATCTCCACCAAAATCTAAAACACAAACAGCATCAGTAGTACCTGAACCACCATCAGTTGTTGTATTGTAAATTAATGCACCTCTAGCTGTTAATGTTACACCAACAAAAGATAAATCAGCAAAGTCGGTAATTGCTATCGATGATGATACTTTTACACCTTGGTTAACAAGTGCTTTACCACCTGCCACATATCCTGATGAAGTAACTTCAGTGTTTGATCCACCACCTGGATTTGTTGAATAGTTTTCTGTTGATTTACCTAAAGTTGCTGATGATGTATACATCGCTAATTTATATGTATCTGATGATCCATCAAAGTCATGTTTTCCTTGAAGTAATTCTTTTTTAAAAGAATTACAAATTGCGTTAGTTGTTATAGCCATAATAGTTCTCCTTTAATTTTATGGTGATGGTGAAGGTATCTTAACTCTAGGTACCCCATCATCGTATTCTGCTCGTCTTCTTCTCCCCATTTGTTGGAGAGCAAAATTCTGTACACCTTCATTATACTTACTTTTATATAGATTGTACATATCCATCGGCCCTTTTAAAAATCCATAAGCCTCTGCTAAAACACCATCTAAAAGCATACCTTGTTGGTATTCAGATAAGTAAGTGTTATTAGAAGATGTAAAGCTTGGTGGTGTTATAATATAATTTAACTGAACTGCATAGGCTTGGTCTGGTGTAGGTGCTACCACTATAGATGTTTCATCCCAATTAGCATAATATTTTGGTAATCCTGTAGATCCAGCACCATTAAATTCTGTTATAAAACTAGTGTCTCTTTTTTCCATAAAAGTTCTAGTTCCAGATTGATCAGTAGTACTAAATACTTGTAACGATCTAATTACTAAAAAATCTGCAGGAGTTACTAAAAATCTTTTATTAGCAGTGAATGATGAAGTTGCATATTTTCTAGTGTCGTCATAATCAACTTTACCTGCAACATCTAATTCTACATTTCTTAAGAATTGTCCAATAATTGTATCGCTTAAAACATTACTATCTACTTCAGTAAAGTTTCTTACCTGTGTTAAAAAATCTGTATAACTTATAGCCATTATGTAATACTCACTGTTACAGTTCCTGTTGTCATAATTAATTTTCTTCTTCTATTTTGTAAAGAAGGATCAGCTGGTTTCATAGTGCTTATTACAACACCAGCACTTGTTAAAACATTTGCAGGTTGAGCTGTAATAAAAGCAAAATTACCAGGCAAAGTTAGATTGGCTACACCAACCATAGTTCCACCAGAATTTGCTAAAGTATTATCATTAGCAGCAACTGTTATAGGTTGTTGAAATTTCATGTTTCTAGAATTTTGTAAAGCTATTGCATCAGAGGTTGCGTGTCTACGTCTAATCTGAGGATGTTTAGGCTCAAACTCAGAATAATGAACCAAAGAACCATTCCATTCTTTTACCATTTCAGTATAAGGAAAAGCCATTCCAGATCTATCTGAAATTGCTTGTGATCTTTTACCTGTTGCCCATTTTGCCATTATTAAACTCCATTAGGATAAAATGATTGAGGAGTAATGTATGTTGATGCTCTTTGTCCATCTTCATCCAAAGCTCTTTTTAATTGATCTTCATATATTAATTTATTTTGTTGAACCAATTCTGGCGCGTTTTTCATTGCTAAATAATAAGCAAGACCTGCTACCATGCAGGGTAAAAACCTAAATACTACGTCTGCATCATTAGTATAATTACCTGCGTCTTCAATTCTTTTAATTACATAATATTTTAAAACTGTGTAAGTATTTAAATTTGGTGCCTGATACAAATATATTTTTGGAGTATCTTGTCTATCAACATAATATTGTGATGGCTGACCTAAAGCTAATTTATTAGGTAGAGCAGAATAAGCAGATCTATCTATTTTTGTTAAAGCAACATCTTGTGTGTTAGCTGTGTTTGCTCCAGCTGCAGTTGAAGATACAAAAGCTTCTAAGACATCACTTACACCTGCACTTACACTATATTCTGCTTGTCCAGAAACTAAAGTGTTTTCATGTAAAGCAACTTTCCAAAGATGAATACCTCTATTTGCCCATTCTGCAAATAATAAATTAAGACTAGTTCTTGCAGACTTAAGACTGTGACCGCTTGTTGTAGCCATACCACATCTTTCGTAAGCCTCTTGTATGATTTCTTCTATAGATAAATCAAATGTCGTAGTCCCTGAAGTTGCCATTAATATCCTTTTTACGGTTGTACAATTTCTTGGATTGTATCACTTTTTGACTAAACTTTGAAGACCTTAGGTTTTTTGCTATTAAGTTTCTTTTTAGCTTGTAATTTTTTCTTTTTTTCACCTCTAGCACCTCTCAACTTACCATCTATTTGTGCAGATATTTGTCCTCGTCCTATTGCCATTATATTAAATCCTTAGCTTTTCCTATTACTGGTTTATACTTTGTTTTACCTTCAGATTTGTATGCATGCAAGAACTGTTTTCTTGGTTGATCCGTAGTATAACTACAATGTATCCATCCCGAGTTAGGTTCGCCAGGAGTGTAGAACTCGAGGATCAATTGATCAAATTCCAGGTTTGCATAAATCCAGTCAGCTAACTCAGCGTTGTCAGTTCCCATACATTCGAAGTCTGCGGCCTCAGCTTTTGCATGTTGGCTGTTGATCGAACTACCTATTTTTAGGCACAGCTGCTCGCTACGGAACCCTGACGTTACTTTTACCCTGCCGAAGTGGTCACGTACCGGTTGCAGTATATTTTCACATAATGCTTTTAATTTTTCTATCTGACCAGAATTAGGATTATTATTTATATCTAATCTTACTGCTGTATCTGATTTAATTAATTCTTGTAAACTAAAATTACGTGTTAATTCCATTACTACTCCAATATTAATTTTTTAATTGATTTCGATCCGTCTACGTTTGACTCGAGCTCGGCCATCGACTTTATACACTGATAAACAACATTATTATTTTTATTTGATCTCATTGCAACCCGCTTCCCTTTTAAGCACATTGACATTGAGGGTTTACCCGATTCAGGATCAATTTGAATTCTGTGTTCTTTGATCTCTCCATTAACAATCATAAGTAGGGCTACAATCAACTCCATTAGTGACCTCCGTTTTGTCTTACCTTATCTTTTAATACTTCAATATCAGCCAATGCTTTGTCTAACTGTTCTCTTAAAAATTCTATATTTACTTTGTTTGTCATATTCATCTCTTGAGTCTCTTCCATTTTCTCTACGGACTTATAAAGATCCTCAATTAAAAAATGTTGCTCCTGATCCGTAGGGACTTGCTCAGATTTTTTTAACAAATCATTTTCAAACAGCTCACGTGATGTCTCTAACGAAACCAACCTCGCAGTTAACTCTGTATATGCGAAAACACCCATTGCAACGAGCACAATCAGGCTAGCAACCGTTTTCATCGGCATCTGCACACGTGCTTCCTCTCCAATGTTGAGTGGTTTATTGGACACCTGGTCCTCCACATAAAGCCAAAGTAACTAACATTACTATTAGTAAACCTGTAAAGTAATAATTCATCCTTTGACACTCCATAATTATTTCTTTTTCTTTTTTTTGTTAAAAAATATATTATCAATCCATCCTGCTGCTTTGTCTAGTGCACCAAAAAACTTATATATAAAGCTATCTATCATTCGTAACTTTCATCTTCTGCTTTTGCTTTTTCTTCAGCATAACCTTCCATAAGAATATCATTTACTGATTTTTCCTTTTTTTCCATCGCGTAGAACATTCTGTCACTATCTTCTGTGACCATGTCATTATCTTCTGCATCCCAATACGTAGTTTGAACTTTGTAATCTGGCCAAGATGTATCAGTAGTATAACTATTAATGTGCCACAAAATACGATTATTAGGCTGAGCTGCATAATTCCCGTTAGAAAGCTCCAAAATATGTGCACACTTATGTTCTTGAGGAATTTCACTATGTTCCGTATCCAAGATATTAACGTCAGGGTGTGCCCAGTCAATTGTGAATAAATATTTCCCATGATAAAATTTTTTATCTAGTCCTAAATATTTACCTGCTACACCATCCAACCAATCAAAGCAAGTAACACTAGGCCAATAACTAAAACTGTTCCACAATTCCAACTCGTGCGTCTGCATATCCGGCACATCGGCTCTATCATACGATTTTTGGAAAAACG
>Ga0208666_1000501_pt1 | contig 18493 bp, 41 predicted proteins | sample 5B_taG_FD_184078 | JGI IMG/M metagenome (GOLD analysis project Ga0208666, IMG submission 184078) | Marine viral communities from the Subarctic Pacific Ocean - 5B_ETSP_OMZ_AT15132_CsCl metaG (SPAdes) (version 2) | ecosystem: Environmental > Aquatic > Marine > Oceanic | place: Pacific Ocean...
ATAAACAATATCACTATCTCTATCCCATGCTGTCCATACTGATGCTGTAGGGTGATCCCACCCAAAATCTAAACCACATAATCTAGGCCAATGTATTGGTATATCTATAGGATCACAAATTATATCTTCTTCGTTTATAGGAAACACTAAACCAGAACCTAATTGTGGTATACCTTTTTCACGCATTTTTCTTTCATGTGGTGGTAACGCTTGTAATATTTGATCTCTAACTTCTTTTGTCATATGGGGTGCATCATCCCAAGTTGCTGTAAACAATGCTTGTCCATCTTTTAATTTATTTACAAATTGTGCTACTGTTTCTGTCATACCGCTTTCTGGTGTAAACGTCATATATACAATACCACCTTTGTCTGCTGTTCTTGTTAATGCTTGTGAATATATACTTGGTGGTGGTTCTTCATCTAACCATATAACATCTATACTTTCACCCATCCATTTTTCTTTACCCATCTCATATGCTTTAAATCCTATTCTAGAATTACCTCCAGAAACGTGTTTGACTACAACACTATTTAATGCATTTGGTACACCTGCTTTTCTTACAGTATCTACTATTAAATTTAATGGTATAGTACCTGTACCTTTTGCTGACGGATCGTCTGGTTGGCCGACAAGTTCTTTTTGGCAGACATCCCTAGTCGTTTCATTAGAAACTCCCCCAGCCCAAGCACGTATTGGTCTAGTAAATTTTCTGCCTTCCCACCACGTTGGGTATTTACCCGACACATGGTACGCCATTTCCATAGCCCCACAAAATGACTTGCCGACACGGTTTCCAGCCATCAACAATCGTTGTGATGATTTGTTATTATGAAACTTTGTTTGATATTTATAAGGTTCATAATCAACCATTTTATTAGTTGCCTTACGGCGTTCTAATTCTTTAGCTATCTCTACTGCTCTTTGCAAGACTTCGTTCATTTATAATTTTATCCAAATCTTCACTATGTATTACAACCCAGCTACCTTTTCTATTGCTTTGACAAAGCGTAACCACAGGTATTTTATTTTCTTTTTTAGCCAATTCATTTGTATCCTCCCATAAATTAATAACACTATGTACCTTTCTTAACTTACATTCAATAAATAATCTAGGATGTATTACATCTGCCCTAGTTATTTTACTATTACCACCAGATAATGCATTACGTTCACCACCGAAATATTTTGCAACATTACGTTCTCTTTTTTTCCATGCTTTATCGCCCATTTATATATTTATCCTTTATTTCTTTTTGTGATAAATTTTTTTCTGTTTTTGTTTGTTTTAATTCAGCATCTATATCATTAGGTTCTATAATATCTACTAAAGCATATCTGTATACCTTGTTCTTGCATTTTTGACCTATCCATTGAAAATGTAATAGTTCTGGTGCTTCTTCATACTGGCCAAGATTAAGAGGATCAAACCTAGATATAGTCATAACACAACAATAACACGTATTCGCTAAATGTTCTACCTGTTAACATAAGTTAATATGTAAAATTACCCACCGCTACACGGATTAATCCATTGTATAGTGTACGGCAAAGTGTTTTGGGGGGTAGCCCCCTCCGAAGGTGCGTGATCTTACACAATCGCATCTGTCTTTCTCTATGTATGTCCTAGCGTGTTTGTATTTTGTAGAGAGGGTAGAGCTTGTTAGTTAAAGAACAAGACCACAACAACCACGCCACGGCCTTGCCTGTGAGCCGTGTGTGTGTGCGTCTATAAGCATTCCTGTACCCTTGTTGGCCTCATGTCAAGGCATATAATCGCCCTGTTGTACCATTCACACCTCTTACGGTGTATGAGTAGCCATTGTGTTGATGTGTGTCTATACGAGTAGCTGAAGCAGAATAAGGCCTAGTTTATAGAACCAGAACCCCCGCCGTCATCTGACTTAACTACGTGGATAGTTGATAGCAGGTGGTTTAACTCTTGGCGCAATTCCTCGTCTGTTTTCTTACCTGTTACATCCTCAACCTTATGCGTAGTCTGATACCCTGTACGGTCTAGCAGGGAGTTTATAGCGCCTAGTTTTACACTTGGGCTAATCTTGTCGCCGTCTATAAGTTGTTTTAGTTTGTCTACGGCCATTGGTACGGCTGATCCTAGTAGCTTACGTGTTTCAGTATCTATTTCATTCAATAGCTTGTTTTTAAGTTCGTAGCCCTGTTGTTCAGCAGTCTTTTCTGAATAACCAGCTTTGATTGCGCTTTGAGTTGCGTTGCCTGTTTGGCTAAAGTACTCAATAAAGCGTTTTTGTTGATCTGTAAGCATTCTGGACATAATGAGAACATTCTAACCTAAAGCAGTTGACAAGTAAATATATTTATATTATTAACTTTAGTTAACTATGAAAGGGGTTTATTATGGATAAAACTATAATGAAGCTAGAAGCTATTTTAGATTATCTTTGTAAGATGACAGGTAGAGATATAACTATTTTCTATCCTACAAAGGTATCTGAAATTGTGCCTTATCTTAAAAAAGAGATCAAGACTACATTGGAGTTGGTCAAATGATTAAGATGAGGATTAAGGGGAAATTGTACACAGGCCAATCTGTGTACGATTGCCTATGTCAAGCAGTACGTCAACCTATTAACATTCATGCTAAAATGGTTGATGTGCATAAACTTATCTCAAAACAACCTAAACTAACAAAGGAGGACAAAGATGGGATACACTAACTATTGGAATCAAAAAACAGACTTTACTGACGAGCAATGGAGTAAGGTAAAAATGGAGGCCGATTATGTTCGTAGTTGGTCTGAACTTCCACAAATTAAAAAAGTTTGTGAAGTTGAAATACACAAGGATGAAATAATTATTTATGGAACTTGTGAGAGTATGCATATTAATCGCTATGCTAAAACCAAACCAGACTTTGAGGGGCAGGATATAACCTTTAATTTCTGTAAGACACGTGAGGAGGTCTATGATCTTGCCGTGTGGCATATGCTTGTCGCTTGTGCTTTTGTAAAATCTGATTTTACTATTTCACGTGATAATCATAACTTTACAGAAGAACCATTAAAAGAGGCCGTTAATGGGTAGCGGTAGAATAGCTTTGACTTGTGGGGGTTTATCCCTCACAGGTCTAGGGTGGTTTATGTCATATAACGCAGATCATACTCTTGGACTTATCCTTGCAGGTAGTGGCGTTATTTTATTAATAAGTGCTTTACCTAGAACGGAGGATTAATATGGCGCAACATTATAAAATAGAAAGTTGGAGTAAGGAAAAATGGTATCCTAAAATTATGAAAAGAATTAAATGGATACTCAAATACACAAGTGGCAATAGAAGTTATTATGGTAGTGATTATTATTTAAAAAGGTTAAGTATATTACCAAAAGAATATTGCACAGATGTGTTTGGTAATAATGAGGGTAATTTAGCTTTATCATACAAAACTACAATTAATGACATTCTTGATAGAGATAATGATTATCCGCTTTCTGATTGTAATATTGAAATACATTCACAATCTAGGGGTTTAACACAAAACAAATATATACAAGCGTATATAGTTTTATAGGAGGATTAATATGAAATGGGGAAAAAGTGCGAAAAAACTAAAAAAATATAAAGTTGTATTAATTAAAGATTACGTTGATGTTATTAGTATAGCTTTAGTACAAAAAGCAGACACACATTATCATTCAAATAAACACGTTAAAAATAAGATAGGTAAAAAAGTACCTATTGATAGAGTTTTAGGTGATTTTTGTTTGATGATTAAAGATTGTATTAATACACAATACAAAAAGCAAAGGAGGGTTAAACATGGCTCATAAATGTACAGGTTGGGCTATTGTTACTACAATGGAAAGACCAAACGGAACTTGGTACACAGAAACTATTACAGATATAGATGATGATACAGCTTCATCTGTTGATACTTTCTTAACCGAGTATTGTGATAATAAAAATAAGAGTATAAATGAAACAGTACCACATAATGATATAGAGGAGGCAAACAATGACACAAAGGGATGACGGCCACGATTATAGAGATAGTAAGAATAAAGCAGAAGCATTTGATAAACAAACAAAATTAAAGAATGCTTTGGTGCTTTTAAATACTAATATAAATAAATTAGATAAGTTAAAATCTAATAATGACGCATACATTGATCCTGTTACTGTTTCATCTATTGATAGTATTATAGATGATTTGACAGATGTACTTGTTGACCTTAAAATACAGACGGGGGTAGATATATGATTATATTTGGCAAGACACCTAAAGATTGGAAACGTGATTTAGGTAGTACAAGTCTATATTACAGAACTGAAATTATTTGTTTTGTTGTTGGTTTTGTGATAGGCGCAATCGTTTTATAATGTTAAGGGAGGAAGCGAACAAAATCGTATTCCTCCCTCAACTTCTTGTATTTTTTTAATAACTTTTGATATTTAAGTTTCCATGATGTACGCCTCCTTTTGTTAATTCTATTTCCCTTGTCCACGATACTTCTTATAACTCCTACGTTTATTCTTATTCATTTTTGTTTTACTTGGATTTCTACCTATAGACGTTTTATGATGTATAGGTTCGTGTTCTACCTTTGAATATAATCCTTTACTCTTTTTTGCCATCTTCCTTTTTTAATAGTTTACTAATAGCATCCAATAAGAATGTAATCTGTTTATTACCTATAGATCGGACAACTACAAACAACTCACGTTCTCTATCTGTCATCTTATCTACAAGTCTATGATCTTTATACTCACTAAAACCGCTTTGTTGCATTTCTTCATCAAACTTGCTTATCCAATCCATAGGTACATTTAACATTGTATCTAGTTTTTCCTTTTCATAAGTATCTTTTGGAAATATTTTATCAAACTTATCGTAATCTAATGACATACCCCTCCCTTGCAACAGTTGACTAACTCTATGTTTAATTTTAATAACTCTTTTTGTGTTCCCCATTTTTTTGTAAAATCTTTTGGACTAAAATGATAGCTTTCCTTTCCTTGCCTATGATGTGTAGGACAAAGCCCAATCACTTCATAATGACTAGATTTTTTACCCATACCTGTCTTATCTTTGATATGGTGTAGTTCACATGGAGTATCTGGATAGCCCATTTTATAACATATGATACAACCAAAGTCTGCAATCTTTTGCATATGTTCTTTCATGTGTTTAGTCTTTGTACGTGTCAAACTCAAAATCCTCCTTTGTAAATTCTATAGATCCAACCTTTTTTATCTTCACTATGTTTTTATTATATATAATCATTTCTTCGCCTATCTCATCTTCGGATATAGACATAAAAAAGTTATGACAATGTTTATCTTTTGATAATAAATAACCCTCCGTAAATGCTATTGCAGGTCTATCTTTCTTTGCTTCACTCATAGACTTCCATTGATTGTGTGATATGTGATCTATCCACCATACTTGGTACTTGTCAAACTTGTTAATAATTTCTAGTTTATTTTTTATTGCCATAGTTTTTATATTCCGCCATTTGATTTATAGTTTTAGTTTTCCAACTATCAAAATTAATCTGTACTAAATACTTTTCCCAGTTCAATTCTGCCTCTTTACCAACTGCATCTGCAAGGTTGTCAATATGTGTTTTATATCTTTCATCTGCTCTTGCCTCTCGTTCTTGGGCATTTACACTATCCATTTTACCCGTATTAGAATTTATCATTTTCTCTTTCATTATTACAGACAATAATATTTTACGGCCATGTTCTAGTTTTGTTAGGTTTTTCTTGGCATTTGCATGGTTTTTACCTAGTTGTCTTAACTCATGCATTTTCTTTTCAATATATTCTTCACTCATAACTAAACTCCCTTATGTTTTTAGATTTTGCTCTACGTATATTTAGATGTTGTATGTACCCCATAACATCTTTACCTGTAGCTACAGGAATTACTTTTTTAGAATGAGGCCAATGACCATACTTTTCTTTAAATGTATATGAAGCCCATCCCTCTTTGTATCCTTTTTGTTTTGCAAAATAGACAAGTTGTGCATAAAAGTTTTCTTTATCTTCTGCATTTGGTTTCATCTTTGGTAATTCAACTAATCTACCTTGTTTAATTAATATAACTTCTTCTTTCTTTGTAGGTATATGTCCACAATTAGGACATTCTGGACTATCTTTTATAGGTTTATAAACTGTATCACATTCAACACACGTAAAAGGTTGTTGATCTATAGGTTTAGGTTCTCTCTTTTTCTTTTCTTTTTCCTTGCTAGTTTTTAATGTCCAATCTGGTACATCTTCTGGAAAGCCATGTTCATACACACAGCCACTATGATCTATAATTAATGTATCTTTTTTATTAGGCGCAGGTCTTAAACTTCTACCTACCATCTGTAAATACAATGAATATGATTTAGTAGGCCTAGCTATAATTACACAAGACACTTTTGGTTGATCCCAACCCTCCGTCAAGACCATGCAATTAGATAATACTTTTATCTCACCACTATTTAATTTTTCTAATTGTTCTTCACGTTCTATTTCTGCCATCTCACCATCTATGTGGCCACTAGGTACACCATTTTGTTTAAATATATTTGCAATGTATTTACTATGTTTAATTGATACACCAAAAACTACAGTTGGCCTTTGTTCACCATGTTGTATCCAATGTGATACAATATCACCAACTAATTTAGGTGTATTCATTTTTGTATTTAAAGTTTTCTTTTCATAATCACCTGCAACTATACGTATATCTTGTAAGTCTGGTATTGTAGGTGCAACTATTCTATTAGGTACAAGAAACCCTTGTCTAGTAAGATCTTTAATGTTGCCACCTTGTACAAGTTCTTCGTATATATTTCCTAAACCTTTACCGTCAGCTCTACAAGGTGTTGCAGTAAGGCCAATAACAAAAGCGTCTGGATATTCTTCTATTAATTGTTTAAATGATTTAGACGTAGATCTATGCGCCTCATCTATAATAATAACATTTGCATTTGGTTTTATAAAATCATCTCTATCTTTACGTGATGTAAATGTTTGTATAGAAGCTATTTGTACATCTGCATAATGATTTGGTGTTTTACTGGCCATAATTACACCGTGTTTAATATCAAAATCAGCTAACTTACGGCTACATTGCATCACCAACTCCCTTCTATGGGCAACAAACAAACCGAAGTTCCCCCTTTCAATTATCTGTTCCAACATTGATGATGCAATAACCGTTTTACCGCTACCCGTAGGGGCAACAAGTAAAATCTTTTTTTTGCCTTTAGCAAAATGATTTCTAATATTATTAATTGCCTGTTTTTGATATTCTCGTAGTAGGTTCATATCTTTTCCATATATCGTTTAGTTGAAATAAAACTTCGCTTTGGTCATCTGGTGGATTACAATGACTATTAAATTCAAATGCTTCTGTCTTTGCGTAATCATATGTTTCACCACGTAATCTTATTGATATTAACATCTTTACTAATTGTTCGTGCCTATCACCCTCACCACATCCATAACGTAGTGTGCCTGTATATTGGCCTTGATACATAGATGGATCATGCTTTATTATTTTACGTTCTGGCCTTACTAATTTCAATCCATCTCTTATTTCTTTCATAGTGTACGGTTCTTGTGTAGTACATTGTAATATTTTTACAGGATAAGGTTTTTGTTTATGATGATAAAAACCTGCAACACGCATTACACGTGGAAGATCTTTTACTTTAGGATCTGAATTAAATCTTGTTGCAAGTGCTTCTTGGTATAATTCAAAACTTTCTAACGGCATATCTTTTACAATCCAATAACAATGAAACTTATTAAGACTTGTATTAACAACTATGTTAGGTATGACATCAAACTTTGTAGGTAATGGAGTACCATCAAGATCAATAAATACTGCTCTTACATCTTTTATATTTTTTGTAGATCTACCACAAAGATCAGTTTTATTTACAGTAAAGTATACACCTGCGCCTTTGCTATTTAGTTCAGCAAGTTCATCAAAATGTTCTTCAATAGTACCATGTAATTGTCTTATTAATTTTTTGTTTTTAATTTTGTCATCAAAAGTTTGGAATGTATGTGTCTGTCCAAAGTAATCTAAAAACATACTGTAATGTGAGTTAGGTGTATATGTCATTCGCATCTATGTCCTATTACTAATTTGTTTCCGTCTTTTGTATAATAAGCTGAATGTTCCCATACACCTTCTTCATACCAATGGAATGTTGACATATCTTCTATAATTTTATGTGCATGGTCTGAACACCACTCATACTTTGTGTGGTCATACTCGTAATATAATCTTTCTAAATCACAAGTACTACAAGCCAATACAAATATAATTATCTTAACCATCTTCGCCTAATGTTTCATCACTCCATCTTTTTTTTGCGCCTAACTTTCCTGCAATAGATCTTTTCTTTCTATTCTTTTCTTGTTCTTTACGTTCTTCTTCTGCCTGTATACAAACTAAAAATACTTTACCTTCTTTGTCTTTCTTTTCTTCAAATAGATGTGATATGTTTTTCCAAATTTTTTCTAACTTATCAGTTCTGCAATTACACATTCTTGACATAACTTCTATGTCTTTTGGTATACGGAAACTACGCCAACAATGGCAATACAATAAAACATATGCGCCTTGTTCTTCTAATGACAACTTCATTCTGTTTGGATCTGAAATCCAATCACTTGCATAAAACTGAAACGCAGGGCTTTGTTCGTCTGTTGTTGATTTTCTCATTTTATAATCATTAAGTTAGGTTAACATCAGTTTTACATTAAGAGAAACTTCCTGTCAAGTGTGTCTACTATCTTGTATGTAGTTGTAGGTGTAGTTGAAGGTGAAGATGAAGATGAAGGGGATACTTTTGCCATTAGCAAAACGATACGATTTTATAGCAATGCTATAGCAATGCCATACCTAAAAGGGAGGTGGTGCGGAAACCTAAACTAAAATGAAAGAGGGAAAAAACCGCACCACGATATAGCTTACACTCTCGCTTACACTATATACACGGTATACTTTTAACCTATTTAACAATGGTCTACGCCTACCGTTTAGGCGCAATCTCTAAATCTGGTCTTATATAACTTATATCATAATCACCTAATTGTGCAATCTGATATGCACGAAAAGGTGGTATTACTTGCCATTTAGATACAGCAGGATGTGAGATACCAAGCATACGGGATAAATTTTTACCACCATATTTAGTTATAATTTCTTTTTTACGTTCTTTAGCTAATCCTAATTTTTCTATCATGGTTCACCTTGTTGTATTTTTGCAACAGTAGTGTGTCTTAATTGCAACAGGTATTTAGATCTATCCTCACACTTTATGGCCTCATCTGTAAGCACTAAAATATCATCTGCTTTGTTATAATGTTGAGGTATAACACTAGATCTATCAAGATTAATAATTTCTTTATCAATCCTTTTTTGTTTAGCTTGTAATTCTTCTATAAGTTCATCTAATACACTTGCCATACTTTGTTCTATATTTGTTTTGTTAACAAAAGTCAATCTATATACTTGACTTATGTTAATATATCATTTAACTTAACTTAATCAATAATAAATTAGTAAAAAAAAAGGAAAAATATGACAAGTATAATAGTAGACGGTGGCAGTAGTACACCTAGTTTTCCAACGGTATCTGTTGGTGTACATAAGGCCAGATGTGTAAGGGTAATAGACCTAGGCACACAACACAACGACTATCAAGGGCAGATAAGTTGGAAAAGACAGGTAATGTTGATATGGGAAGTACCATCTGAAACAGATAACAAGGGCGAACCATTAACAATCAGTAAATTCTATACACTATCACTAAATGAGAAAGCAAATCTTGCTAATGATTTAGTGTCTTGGCGTGGTAGACCATTTACTGAAACAGAAAAGAAAGCATTTGATATTAGCAAACTAGCTGGTGTTCCATGCACTTTGAATGTCATTATGAATAAGAATGATAAACCCAAAGTATCAACAGTTATGCCAATAGGTAAAGGTGATAACATTGCATCACAATTTCATCCTAGTATGATATTTAGTATTACTGATTTTCAAAATAAAAAAGTTGAAGTCTTTAATCAATTACCCGAAGGTATAAGAAACATTATCTTAAAATCTAAAGAGTTAGAAGGTACAGAAACACAAGATTTAGGTGATGAGAATAATGCACAAGATCTTGGTGATATACCGTTCTAATGAATATAACCAATAAATCAAATCTACCTAAAGTTATTGAACGGGCTGTAAAAAATGATCCCTATGACAGTAGTGGATCTAATATATCTGCAACCCGTTTGATAGCGCCACCTAGAATAAGAGTACTAGAAATGCGTAACTGGGATCTTATTGAGGATGACGTATCAAATAGAATATTCTCTTTACTTGGACAATCTGTACACCACATTTTAGAGAGATCAAAACTAAAGGTAGACATAGCAGAACGTAGACTATTTTATAAAGATGATAAGATAACTAATGGATGGACATTGAGTGGTCAGTTTGATTTGTTGTCTAGACAAGGTGATCTTACAGATTTTAAAGTTACATCTGCTTGGGCCGCATTAGATGCATTGACAAATGGTAAAGAAGAATGGGAAAACCAATTAAATGTATTAGACTTTTTGTGTAGAAAAAATCAAAAGACATTGACAAGATATAAGAAAGAAGTCAAAGTTAAATCATTAAGTATAATGGCTATACTACGTGATTGGTCTAAATTAAAAGTAATGCAATCAGATAACTACCCAAGAAAACAAGTTGTTATGATACCTATACGTAGATGGTCAGAAGAAGAACAAAATAACTATGTACAAGCACGTATAAAATTACACCAAGACGCAGAAAAGACAGATGATTTACCTTTATGTACAGCAAAAGAAAGATGGCGAAAAGAAGATAGTCATGCTCTTATGTTGGATAATAGAAAAACTGCTAAACGTGTACTACCAACTAGACAGGAAATGGATCAATACATGAAAGACAATAAGTTTGTAGAAGGTCAAGGATGTAAGGTGGTGTTTCGTGCAGGTCAAGATGTTAGATGTCAACATTATTGTAGTGTAAATCAATTTTGTAGTCATTTTATGAATGTGAGTTTCTAATGAGTAACAAAAAATTAAAGATTATAAGGCCTTTTATAGTAACAAAAGATCCTATGGTTCAAAACCTATTACATAAGTTTGCTAAAAGATCAGAAGATGGAATAAAAAAATACAATGTAACTATGGTACAAGCAAAGAAACCTATAGAAAAATGGATAGAAGATGCACAAGAAGAAGCATGGGATCAAATTGTTTATCTAGAAAAAATCAAGTCATTGTTAACTAAACTAAACTAGCGATAATATTTATTATTTCTATTATCTTCTTAATCTGATAAAATAACAGGTTATGAAAGTATCTGATAATACACAAGTTGCTCTACCATTAAGAAACCTGTTGTCAATCATTGGCGCAGTTGCAGTAGGTGTATGGGCATATTTTGGTGTTATAGAAACACTTAATAAACATAGTACTAAATTAGAATTAATGGGATCTGATTTAGAAAAAAATACAGAATTTAGAATTAAGTGGCCACGTGGTGAAATGGGTTCACTTCCTGCTGATAGCGAACAATTTATGCTTATAGAGGATCTTTATAAATCTGTAGAAAAATTGCAAATTCAACAAGAAGCTGGAATGCATAATAAAGTTAATATTGAATTTATAAAAAAACAATTAGAAAAAGCATTAGCAGATATTGAAGAATTAAAAGATAAAGCAAGAGATATGCATTATAAAAATGGGAATGGACAATGATTGAAACGGTAATAGCATTACTTATGATAGTAAATAATGAAATTCAAGAGCATAGAATACAACCAACTATGTCAGATTGTTTAAAAGGAAAAAGAATTGCAGACAGACAATTAAAATCTGGTGGTAATGTTAGATATCAATGTTTAAAATCAGAAGCAGAAATTGAAATATATTTAGATAAGAAACATATAAAAAAATTAATATTAAAATAGATGATAGACGAAGATAGGACATACGAGAACGAAGTGAGATATAACAATGATAGATTGGATAGTAGAAAAGATAGGCAAAATATCAAGATCAATATTCCATTGGACTTGGCGGGTACAGGTACACCGAAAGTATTACAGGAAGAAAAAGATAAATAATGATTAAATTTATTTTAGTAATGCAATTATGTGCAAACGGTTTGTGCTATCCACCATTACCTAATGATATATATAATACTTATAAAGGATGTATTATAGCAGGTTATGAAGAAAGTTTAATGGTTATAAGTAACATGGATGAAGATAATCTAAACACATCTAAACCAATAATAAGATTTTGGTGTCAAGAAGAAAAGCAACAAGGTCTTGGTACATGATAAAAACAAAGAAAAAAGCTGTAAGAAAAACTATATCTCATAGTGTTATATCCTATAAATTAGATGAAATAAAAGATCTAGTACACAAGAATTCCAAGGATATAGAGGAACTTAAAAAACAAGTAGCTATGGGTAAAGGTGGTATAAAAGCTATATTTGTGTTAGGTTCTTTAGTAGCATTAATATTAACATTATTAAAAATGTTTACATTATGGAGGTAAATTATGGCATGGTTTAGTTTAGCAAAAATTGCAGTACAAGCAGGTACACATATATTTAAAAAAAGACAAGAAACAAAAATGATGATGGCAGATGCCCAATACAAACACGCCGAAAAAATGGCAAACGGATCTGCGGACTATCAAGGTAAATTATTAGAAGCCAGACAATCGGACTGGAAAGACGAATTCATATTGATACTATTAAGTATCCCTATCGTAATGTTAGGATTTGCGGTATGGTCAGATAATCCTGCACACATGGAAAAGATGAAATTATTTTTTGAATACTTTTCTGATATGCCATTTTGGTATCAATCAATTTTTGTGGGCGTGATAGCATCTGTGTATGGACTTAAAGCAACCGATCTAATAAAAAGGAAATAATATGGCAAGTGGATATCATACTACTAAAGACGGAAAGAAAGCAAAGAAGGGTTTGTATTATTACATGAACCGTGCAAAAAAGAGAGGAACATCAAATTCCAAATCTAAATCTACGGTAAGTGCTAAATCATACAAAAACATGAAAGCTGGTTTTCCTAAATTTGGTAGAGCATAATATATGGGTTACAGCAAGGAACATAAAAATCCTAGCGGTGGTTTAAATGAAAGAGGTAGACAATTTTTTAAACGTACCGAAGGATCTAATTTAAAACCACCTTTATCAAAAGGTAAGAGTGGCCGTAGAATATCGTTTGCGGCCCGTTTCGGGGGCATGAAAGGCCCAATGAAGGATGATAAGGGTAGACCTACCAGAAAAGCATTAGCGTTAAAAAAATGGGGGTTCTCGTCAGCCCAAGCGGCAACTAGCTTTGCTAATAAAAATAAGGCATAAATATGAATATAGATAATTTAAAAGAACGTATAAAAAAACATGAAGGTTTTGTACCTAAAATGTATAAAGATAGTCTTGGTTTTGCCACAATCGGATATGGCCACCTTGTAACAAAAGAAGATAGTTATGAAGAAGGTGTAGAATATACTAAAGAAGAATTAGGATTACAATTTGATAAAGATTTTGAAGAAGCAAAAAAGAATGCAGATATATTAATATTACATGAGCATGGAATAACTGATTTAGTTGATGATGCTAAATGTGTTCTAATTGAGATGGTGTTTCAACTAGGTATAGGTGGTGTATCTAAATTTAAAAAGATGTGGGAAGCATTAAAAAAACAAGATTATAGCGAAGCATCATTTCAGATGATGGATAGTCGTTGGGCCAAACAAACTCCTTCACGTGCTAAATCTCTTTCACAAATTATGAGAAGTTGCAAAGTATAATTATTTCTAGTATACATTGCATAGTGTTAGTACTAGAAAATATAATAATTAATTATGAGAACAAAAGTGAAACACCTATTGTTAAAGACGTACACATACATAATGGCAAATACACTTTTGTTGATCCTAATAATAAACTTAAAAAATTAGAGGAGTGGATTGACGGTTCACCTGCTGTAAATTATGACACACAAACGAATACTCGTTATTAGTGATCTTCATATACCGTATCATCACAAGGATAGTTTTGAATTTTTACGTGAAATTAAAAAAGAATATAAACCAGACTTCGTGGTTAATATTGGCGATCTACTTGATTTCCACGCTATATCTATGCATTCTCACGATCCAGACTTATATTCTGCTGGGCATGAATTAGATAAATCAAAAGAATACATTAAACAATTAGAAAGTATATTTCCACAATGTGTTGAAGTAGAAAGCAATCATAGTAGTTTAGTATTTAGACGTGCATTAAAATATGGAATGTCTAAACAATTTCTAAAAGGTTATGGTGAGTTTCTTGGTACAAAGAAATGGAAATGGGTAGACGATTTAACACTTACAATGTCTAATGGACAAAGATGTTTCTTTACACATGGTAGATCTGCGGATGTATTAAAGGTATCACAAACAATGGGTATGTCAGCAGTACAAGGACATTACCATACAAAGTTTCTTATATCTTGGTGGGCCAATCCAGATAATCTTTTCTTTGCTATGAATGTAGGATGTTTAATAAATCAAAAATCACAAAGTTTTGCATACGCTAAAAATTTTAAAACTAGATTTATACTAGGATGTGGTATGATAATTGACGGCTATCCTAAATTACTTCCGCTTGTATTAAACAGAAAAGGTAACTGGATAGGTAAGCTAGTTTAAGCGTAGCTAGATTTTTTAGTACCAAATTTAGGAAATGACTTTTTCTTTTTAGATTTAGCCATAGCATTCTTAATAGCTGTATCTCTTTTCTTTTCGTAGCCACTCATTTTTCCATCTTTATTTAGATCACCTTTACTCATATTACTCCTTTGTTGTTATCTTTTTTCTAGGCATTAGAACCTGCCATTACCACTATTATAAAGATAAGTTATTTGTGCGTCTGTTAATTCATCATTAAATACTCTCCAACCACCAGTATAACCTTCAAAGTTATAACTATTAGTACCACCACCTGAAGGGTCATATCCCATAAATCCTGCACCTGATGCTTGGCTATTAGAACCTACTGAATTTGTATCTGTAAATGTGTGTAGTGTTCCCCCATTTGTACTATCAGTTGTATATTTTGCTTGTTGACTAGATGCTGTTACACCAGTTACATATCTAAAAACATGAAAATGCCAATCACTCATAACATAAGAGTTGTTTCCTGTTACTGACCTCATATCAACTGGGTTGCTTGTATTGTACGCCCAATCCATTTGATATAAATTTGGTCTAAAGTTATTGTATTCTGCTATACTGTCATACATATCAAATGCTCTGTATTGACTATTGTTCGTTGTTGTCATTTTTGCCCAAAAACATACAGTTACTCCACCACTTGTAGCCATATTATTTACAATATTATTCCAGTTACCACAGTTTGCACCATCTGCTAAATAATGTAGTCTTGTTCCTGTCCAACCAGATACTCCTGTAGTAGAAGCAATATTAGTTGTTACATCTACTATGCCACCTGCTGATGTTAAACCTGCAACACCACTTGTATTACTATTATAAATTTCTGTAATCCCTGCTAAAGGATTGTCTGTAGTTATATAAGTAAATGCTCTGTCAGCAGTTTTCCCATTTGCTGTTGCTCTTATTGTAAAACTATTTGTTGTATCTGAAGTAACATCTGTTGGGTCGCCAGATATAACACCTGTAGAACTATTTAAAGATAAACCTGCTAATGAACCAGATTGTAAAGAGTAAGAAATTGTATCTCCCTCTGCATCTGAAGCTGAAACTGTAAAATGATTTCCTGTAGCATCTTCTTTAATGCTACCTAAACTACCTGCGTTTGTTGTCCAAGTAGGTGCATTATCTACATTAATTAATCCTGTTGCTGATACTCCTGCTAATCCACTAGAAGAAGTAACTTTAACTTTGTAAGGTTCTTGTGCATTTAAAAAAGATGATTTAGGTGCTACTGCTGTTATTTGTGTAGCACTATCTATTGTTGTTGTTGTTGCATTAAAAGATGCAGATGTACCAACAAAAGAAGCAACATCTCCTGTTTTAAAATTTTGACCAGAAATTACAATAGTTTGATTTCCACCACCTGCACTGTCAACTTCTGTATCATCAACACTTGAAATAATTGGTGTAGGTTCTAATGTTGAAAAAGAACCAGACGCATTTCTACCCTCAAAAAATCCTGTAGTAGAATTATATCGCCATTGACCTGTAGTAGACCCTCGTTGTGCTGTAGTACCACTAGCTACTTTAGTACCCTCATTACCAGTATCGCTTATGTTTTCAAATGATACATCAAGATTTGTTCCAGCTATTTTATTATTTGCTGTACTTAAAAGATTTGCAATGTTTCTTGCTTTTGTCATATTGCATAACCATTCATTTACAATACTATTGTATTAGCTTCGTCTTCTGTAAGAGCTTCACCTGCTATTAGTTTAGCTTTAGCACTAGCCCTTACATTAGGTAAATTATCTTTTCTAGCTTGTTCTTCTGCTTGTGCAGTTAGAATTTGCTCATCAGTTGGAAAATCACTAGGTTTTGAAATTACATTACCATCATTATCGTAAAAAGTAATTTTACTTAAATCTTCATCTTCTATTTGATAATTCCAAGTACCTAATTTATTTATTCCACTATCTAAAAATGCTTTACTCATTTTATTTATCTCCTTTAATTATACGAACCACGCAGTATAGTAGCTATAAACAGTACCATCTTTGCCTTGGTCGTAATTTATTTTTAAATTATTTGAACCACCAAATCTGCCACCATTCATTTTGAATGATGGATATTGACCTGCTGTAAAATCAATCACATAAGTTCCATTACTTCTTGCTACATGGTCTTCGCCAGAATTATTATTTTGTGGTACAAAATGTTCACTATGTGTATTTTCAGAAGAACTTTCGACATAATCCCAGTTATTAGCAGAAGAATTTGTTGCATACAAAAATCTTATAAATGTATGGTTCCAATTTTCTTCGTATCTTACAACTGAATACGAAATTATACATTTTTTGTTTGATGGAAGTGCTGCTCCTAAACTCCAAGTGCTACCAGTTATATCTGTACTGCTAGTCCACTGAGTAGATGTACTTGTTTGGTTATTCCATTTATAAGTCCAAATATTTTGACCTGCTGAAAATCCACCAGTTGAAATTATACCACCAGAACTGTCTGCCCATTGTGGGTGATTAGCACCTTGTTCTAAAATTTGACCAGAAGTGCCTTTAGCTAGTCTTTGTAGACCAGAGCCATCTCTGTAAAGTATATCGCCTTGTGTTGTTAAAGTTGATGTTAAGTCAGTTCCATTAGTACCATTAGTACCTGCTGAACTCATTATATTCCAATAAGCTGTTGCGTTGCCTACTGCATTTCCTTGTGATGCTTGAATACAAACATACGAATTTCCACTAGATGTTACTACATCATTCACAACATAAGCCGTACTATTGTTATACGGGCCTTTCCAATTAAAACGAATTGTACCTAAATTTACTGTAGCCATATTAACTCCATATTATTATAATTTTACTGTTTTGTCCATTATATTGTCGCCACTAATTCTGTATTTACTAAAGACCATGTTATACCAGAACTAGCAAAAACTACATCCCCAAAATTAGCGTATGTAGCGGATGATATATTATCTGCACCTTCATTAGTCGTAATAACCCTTAATGAATTATTTGCTGGAATTGGTGTATTTGCTGTACCACCCATACCACTATGACTACTACAATAGTAATATAGTGTTGGCGCATTAGATGCTACCACTATTTGTACATATGCACCAGCTTGGCCTTGTGTACCACTTGTTGTAACCCCTGTAGTATATTCTGTTGATCCAGCCGCATCTGCCGCCGTAGCAAATCTAAATGGGTGTGATGCTGTAGAACTATCAGATAAATCAAACTTATAAGTATTACCTTCGTATAAATCTAAAGTATCTTGTGATACTCCATCTATAACAAATTTACCACCTGCTACTGTAACAGTTTTAGTTAAAGTAGATGCATTATAATACATCTCAAATCCATATACTTCTGGTGTACTAGCATTAGAATATACTAAAGCATTTCCAGCATTATTTACAACCAATGCCTGTCCTGCCGATCCAAGTGATGCAGGTGTATCAGTTAAAGAATTAATAGATATATTAGCTAATTGAAACGTACCAAATGCTACTACATCTACTACATCATTTGCCGCTAAAGCAGATGCAAATACTACAGAATTTCCAGAAGTTACAGTAACGTCTGTTCCATTTACTTGCTTAACTCCATTCAAATAAACGTCAATAAATCCCGCATCATATGCAAGTGTTTTGCTTGACGCTTCCGAATATCCTGTTCCAGATGCACCCGTTAAAGTTGTTGGTGTTCCTGTTATATTGTAAGTAAATCTATTTGATGTACCATTTACAGT
>Ga0208666_1000502_pt1 | contig 18473 bp, 27 predicted proteins | sample 5B_taG_FD_184078 | JGI IMG/M metagenome (GOLD analysis project Ga0208666, IMG submission 184078) | Marine viral communities from the Subarctic Pacific Ocean - 5B_ETSP_OMZ_AT15132_CsCl metaG (SPAdes) (version 2) | ecosystem: Environmental > Aquatic > Marine > Oceanic | place: Pacific Ocean...
TTCGTCACTAAAACCAGTCTCTTTGTCTATCTGGCCAGCTAATTTATCTCTAAAATCTATCTTATTTTTTCCTGCTTCTTTTAATAAAAGATCTCTAAAGTGTGGCTCTATCTTGCATTTTACAACACAAGGTCCCCAGTTAAAAATCGATATTGGTATTGTTTTTGGTTTTTCCATATCCTGTTCCTTCCTCTCTGTTTTTCCATCGCTTGTTCCAGCCATAGACGTTCATTTTACTACCGTAATGTTCAAAGAATTTGTAATAAACATCTTTGGTCTTCTTCCAAAAATATCTAACATCATCTATTGCATCAGGTATTGTTTTCATTGTCTCCTTTAAAAAACTTTCTACAGTGCTCTGCATACTCTTGATCGCTTAGATGGTCAGCAAACATATCTAACATTGCTTTGTATGCACCACCACTTTTATACTCGTTGCTGATAGTTTTATCTTTAAAGACACTCTTTTGTTTTCTTTCTCTATTCATTTGTGACATGCTCTTATGCTTCATAGTATTTCATTATAATTTTGGCTTTTTTAATTTTATCTTTGTTCCGTAAATACGGCAACAATTTTTTTAAAACTCTGTGCACTTGTCTATGTGTTAGCTGCCATCTTTTTTGTGGTTTGTATCCTTTTTTTCTTGGTGCAATATCACAGACATGACCTTCTTTAAAATAAGCTTTACATAAATTAACTAATCCAAAATCTGTGTTAGACAGTTCCATTCTAATGGCAGTGCAGGGATATCTTTTATCCATGATTGGATTGTATTTCATAATCTTACTGGTAGTAATACACCCCTCACCATCAAATAAACCTGCTATATAACTTAAATTAACTTTTTTCTTCATTTAACCTGTCCAAACGTTATTCTAACCATTGCTTTAATCGGATCCCACGTAACTTTATCAATCTTTTTTGATTGACTGCAACTCATCAGGAATAATAGGATCATAATCCCTAGCCCAAATTTTTTCATCTATTTCTCCTTCTGACCAACAATTTAAACACTGTACTATTTTGCCGATCGATGTTTTCAAAAAACCATTACCTTTACATTCTGGACATACACGTCTACCTGTCGACATAAGTATGTGAATACTTTGGTAAATAACTGTAGTCCCTTCTGTTTTGTTTTCTTATGTTTGCTTTAGCAGCTTCGTTTTTAAGAATTAAAATATTATTAGTAGCCTCTTTAATTTTAACATGATTGTTAATTATAGCTGCCTCTCTTTCAATAACTTTATTTAACATTCTTTCTTTAACGTAGTTGCCTTCTCTCCCTGCCATTCTGCAGACCATACTAAAATCTCTACCGTGTTTAATCCAACGTAAAGCCTCTAATGCTGCTCCTTCATCTGCTGAATAGAAGGCATCATCAAAAGCCTTAGCTAGAACTGCAATCCAAAGCCTTTGCTCTGAACTTTTGGTAAACTCGTTTAATCTAATAACGTCGTTGTTTGCAAATGGTTGTCTATGCTTTGCCATTTTTCTTTTTCTTTCTTTTTGTTGGTCTTCGACTTGGTTTTGTGTATGAAGATAGTTTAGATTCTAAACCTAACTTCTTTATTTTTTCCATGATTAGTAATTCGATTGTCTGTGACATCGATAATGCAAGTCCGGGGGTCATTTCTCTTGCCAACAAATGTCCTGCAGTATATACCTCATTCTTAAGAGAGGTATTTCTGTATTTTGTAGTGTCTGTCATATATTCTCCTTTCACACATTTATAGGATAATCCTAAAAGGATGTCAATGATTAAATATATTATGATGATAAAAGTTTGTGCTGCGGCCTACGGTGATTGCTTACCAGAGCTTCGCCATAAGGTTGTATATGATAATTGGTATAATTGTGCCCAAGATGGTTTAAAGGAAGTTAAGAGTTTAATGACAGAAATAGGGCCTGTTATAGTTAACAGAGATAAAATTACTGTATCGTTTACATGCAAAGAGTCTGATCAGACTTGACATTGTGTCATAAATGTGGCAAAAATATGTTATCTTTTCTCACCTTATAACCTATCTCCGTATCCCTCGTTGAGATAGGTTCGTTTATTCTGGCTCGTGTCCCCCACAAATATAACCAACAACAGTTTTACCTTTGTACTTGTGAGTGTAAATATTTTGTTTTGTGAAAGGTTTATACTTTCTATTTTTTTCAACAGCGACGTTAGTATGATACCAACTACTACACACTAGTGAATTAGATTTTTTCCAATTAAGATCATCGTAACGCTCCCTTGTGTTAGGTATTTCGAGTGTTGTCATCTCGATATTACCGAGAAGCGTCAGAGTCAGTAAAGTTATAGTCACTATGTTTTCCATTTGTAATAATCTTTTTCTGACTATTACCTTTTTTGTTAGTATATTCCACTATAAAAGTTTTCTTGGGATCTAATCCTTTCATCATTTTTTTAAGACTCATCGCCTCTTTTTCTGTGGTTTGATCGCCTTCTGTTATTTTATATTTATATCTCATATTTTTCTTTCTTTCCTTGGGGTCAGTAGGCTAACCTAGCTTTCGATACAGCCTACTGCCACCCGCTACTTGGAGATCTACCACCTTAGCTAGCCAGCGATAGGTCCTCACGGGGATTATTACTATCCTATATACACTAGGAATGAACCAATTGCAAGTATTAAAAATAAAATAATATCAACCCAGAATAGAAAAATAATAATGCTTCAGAACACTAACGGCCCTGGCCTCTGTAGGGCTTACGCTTAGGTATACGTTTGCCATAACTCTTCGCATGTTTTCCAGGCCTTTTCTTGGGAGTTTTTTTAATGTAGGTATTTACGCCAAAGAGTGGCTTCTTTTTAGCCATCTTTAGTTTCGTCTAAGTGTCTTATTTTAAAACCTGTTTCTTTATCTGCAATAACATACTTAATTACGCCATTTACTTTCTGTTCTAAATCATGTCCACAGTTAACACAACGAAACATACCAGGATCAAAACTAACCAGTAATGTATCTGTTCTACATTCTGGACAGTTTCCTGTTACAATTGATGTTTCTAATGTTCCTATTCTAGCCATGGTTTATATTTCACCTTACCATCTTCTCTGAGAGCACGCAACGATTGTTGTCTGTTTGCGTTAGATGAATATGAACAATGTATCCAACCTGATGTTGGTTCGTTATCTCTGTAAAACTCTAATATAAGCTGGTCAAATTCTAATTCATTCTTAATCCAAAGAGCTAGCTCTCTATTATCTACACCAGGTATCTCAAAGTCTGCTGCAGCTGCACCATCGTCTGCCACATGTTGACTGGTAATTTTGCTACCTATCTCTGTGCAAAGCTGTGCACAACGAAAGCCGCTAGATATAATTAATGGTCTATCAAAATGTGATCTTACTGGTTGTAATATATTAACAGCCAATGCTTTTAAGTTCTCTATTTGCTGAGGTCCAGGATTATTATTAATACCTTTCCTCTCCGCAATTTGAGACTTAGTTAACTCATCAAGAGTTATATTTGCTGTAAGTTTCATTATTCTAATATTAACGATCTTATTGAGTAAGATCCATCTATATTTTTGTCTAATTCTGCTTTGGATCTAATACATTTATAGCTTATGCCTTCTTTAAACTGTCTCTCAGCCTCACGTTTATGGCGTAAACATTGAGCCATACCTTCGGCTTGTATTCTATGCTCTTTGATATCAGGCCCTATAAACATTAGAAGGGCCACCACAGTCTCTATCATACTGTTGTTTTACCTCTATTTGGTCCACGTTTAAACCTATATTTATGTGTGCCTGTTCCGTTTATTTGAACCTCTACTTTGAGGTCTCTAATAAATTTCATTTGTTTTGCTTGCTTTTCCATGTCTTCCATGTACTGCAATACTTTTCTAGTGTTTCTGTTCATAGTTGTCTAATGTTATCACATCTGGATTATCTTTCAAATACTGTTGTTTTAATATAGTCCAATAGCTAATTTTAGGGTCAAAATCTCTACCATTAAACGATTCTGAGGAAATAACACCTAATTGCATGCACTGATTTATTAACTCTGCAAAGGCAGGAGGAGGCGGGTTAATTTTAGGCACTCTTCTACATTCTTTAACTAATTCTAATTGTGTTTTTAATTTATTTTTTAATCTTTGTTCTTTTACATATTCTTCATCACATACGTCACCGATAGACTTCCTAAATCTCCAACCTAAGACTTGGTTTTGTGATTCAGCACTAGTTCCTGTTTTATATTCGTGTTGTCTTACTTCTGTGTACGCTTCCCAGCTACCTTGATCACAAGTGCTGGAACCATCATTTAAATATTCGTTTCTAGCTTGCACTGATGTAGTTACAAACAAAAAGAATAGTATCCATGCTAAATTAACGAGAGAGGTCTTTAATATCGTATTCATGTTCTCTTACCTGGTCAGCTAGTTGTCTATATAAATTTTCAGCCATGTCCCATGTTGCTTCTGCTGCAGAGAGTCTTGTAGCAACTTCAGTCAACTTATCTTCTGCTACTTTTATGTCTCTTTCAATATTTACAAGAGTTTGTCTGTTTGCTTCAATTGTATCTGTTAAATTAAGAACGTATCTTATGGATGTAAATGTTCCTGCTAGTATTGCTGCCACAACTGGTACAATAACTATATTCTTTTTTACCCATTCAAATCTAGATAGTTTAATTTTTTTTGCCGTTGCCATTGTAATACATGTCCCTGTTTTTATCTTTTAAATTTTCGATATCCGTTAGAGCTTTCTCCATTTGTTTCTGCAAAAACTCAATGTTAACTTTATTGTGCATACCATCCTCGATAGCTTTGTTTAATCTATCTACAGACTTGTAAAGATCCTCTACTAACATGTAGAGTTCTGCTTCACCAGAAGACTTACCTAATTGTCCTCGAGGGTATTTTATCCTGAACTCTGTATTCTGATCAAGATCTTTTGCCATTAATTCTAATTGCGTGCTGTGTTTATTTAGTGTTTCGTGTAACCCAAAATAAGCCCAGGTGCCAATTGCGACCATCATGATCAACGAGGCAACCGTCTTCATCGGCATCTGTACAGCTGCGGACTCAGAAATTTTTAGAGCCATAAATTACCTGTTGAATCTAGACACGATCCATTCCCAGCCAGCTTTTATTTTGTCCCAAACTTTACAACAAATTGCTTTACATTTATTCATCATGTTTTTTCTCCTCAATTTCGTAGAAGAACTTATCAGTATCTTCTGTTTTCCATTGACTTGTGTTCTCTACGTTCCACTCAGAAGTTTGCACTTTCCAATCTGGAACATTGTTTTTCACTGTAAACGAAGGTATATCCCAAATACATCTATTGTTAGGTTGTGCTGCATAGTTCCCGTCGTCGAGTGCTATGATGTGAGCACATTTATGCTCGTGCGGTATCTCTGAATGATCCGTATCTAATATATTAGACTCTGGGTGTGCGAAGTCAACAGTAAATAAGTATTTACCATGGTGCCATTTTTTGTCTTTTCCTATGTATTTACCAGCCTGTGCTTCTAAAATATCCCAAGAATGAACAGCAGGATAATAGCTGAAACAATTCCATAACTGAAGCTCATCAAGTCTGCGTCTAGGAACGGCTTCTGCCTTAAAGCCTCTTTGAATGAATGCACTAATCGGGAGACGGTAGAAGATAGCTCCATTTTCCATAATACAATGAAAAAGGATGGAACGCCCCGTAATAGCCGAAAGGCCAAAAATAATGCAGTCTTCAACTTCTCCATGATGTTTCTTAAGGTCATAGAGATACTCTTTCCTGATTTGTGCGTACTCTGGTGGTATGTTTGCATTTAAATATGCCATAATAAATCCTCATTTAATAGTGCCCCAGTTATCACCTTCTTCATAATCTACTTTGTTTGGAACTTCAAGTGATACCGTTGACTCCATTATCTCCTTTATTTTTTCTGCTTCTTTTTTATTTTGTATAGATATATCTAGTTCATCATGAACTTGTAAATGTGGTAGTATGCCCTCAGAATGTAGATCTATCATTGCTTTCTTTGTCATGTCTGCTGCAGACCCTTGTATTAATCTATTTAAGGCTTTGTATGTGTATGCTCTTCTGATCCCTGGTCCGTGTTCCGCGAGTGCATCATCGTGAGGCAATGGCTTGTGAATACCAAACTGATTGGGTTCCCATAAATGAAACCTGCATAAACGACCAAGAAGAGTTCTAACTCTACCCTTACGTTGTGCTCTACTCATCACAGCGTCCATCAATTGTTTAACAAAAGGCACCTTTGTATGATACTGTTTAAATAATTCTTCAGCTTGTAGTTTGTTTACACCTAACTCTGCTTGTAATTTATTTTTACCCATACCATAAAAAAGACCTAAATTAATTGTCTTTGCTTGTGTTCTAGGTATACCAGCCATATCTGCTACAATCTTATGGAAGTCTGCATCACCTTGCTTGTATGCATCAACTACATCTTCTACAGAAAAGAATCCTTGTAATGCTGAATAGTGAACTACAAGTCTTGGTTCTTGTTGGTTGTAATCAAAGCAGCCCCACTTACACCCTTCTTCAGGTATAAATAAACTTCTGATCCGTGGTCCGAGATCCTTGTTCCTTGCAGGTATCTGCTGTAGGTTTGGATTATTCATACTGAATCTTCCGGTCACAGTGCCACCACTATCACCACGTAGTTGATTTATCTCTGCATGTATTCTACCTTTGCCTGAGTATTTTAATATTGTATCTATAAATGTTGTATGTGCTTTGTTAATCTCTCTTGCTTTTGCAATTGCTTGCACAATGTTATGTGGGTGATTAGATAAAAAGTTTTTAGTAAAGCTAGGTGCACCAGTTTTCTCTGTTCTGTCATACGGTAAACCAAGTTTATCAAACACTTTAGCAATAGATCTTGCAGCCCAAATCTGTACGTCTTGTCCTGTTTCAGCGTATATACCACCCAGTAATCTATTTTCTTCTTCTACCATATTTTGTTTTTCTCTAGCAGCTCTTTCCACATCTACACGCACACCAAGAAATCTCATGTCTACCAGAACAGGGAACAGTTTAGTTTCCATTTCAAATATATTTTCAATATCTTGTAACAAGATTTCTTTTTTTAACTCCTGCCAAAGCTCAAATGTAAGTTGGGCGTCACGCTCCGCGTAAGCTCCAACGTACATAGCTGGTAGCTTGTACATCTCTGCTTTGGGATCTACACCCCAAGACTTTGCTGCTTCGTATAGTGCTGTCTCGTCTTTACCTTTACCTACAAAATCTCTACCACAATTATTTAAATCGTATCTGTATCTATTCTCATCAACCAAAGATGCAGCTATCATTGTATCTACAATCTTACCGTTTATCTTTAATCCTAATGCTCTTAACCAACACACATCATACATTGCATTATGAAATATTTTTGTAGCTGGTGTATTAAGTTGGTCCTGTAACCATTTTAGAACCATCTTACGGTCCATGTTACCACCACCTTCATGTGCGATAGGATAGTATGCACACCAATCGTGTGTTGCTAATGATATACCTACAACATCTCCTTCACCTACAACAGAACCAGATCCCATTCTTTTATTTAAGTTTGGATCTTTTGTTTCTAAGTCGATAGCAATCTCATCATACTTACCAAGATCTGGAAAGTCTGTTGGTGGTATCCACTCTGTCTGTGGTTTAAATATCATCTTCATGTTTACATTCTCCTGCTATCGCCATATATGCAGCCGCATCTACATAGGTGTCACTAGTTGGTTGACCAAACTTTGTTCTCGCTACTTTTAATAAAGCCATCATCACAGCTGCGTCGTGTGCTGTAATCTCTTTGTCTAGATATGCTGACCACAACTTTCCAATATTTGCATGGTTTACTATTTTATCACCATAAGTTTTTGCTCTGGGTCCTTCAATTAATTCTTTCGCCAATTGTAACGCTTCTGCTGTTTTCATATTTTATATCCTTTGTATATATCTTTTGGTCTAATGACATGTAAATGATTTTTAGTTCTAGTTGCACCAACATAGAATAATCTATTTTCATCATCAGGATTTTGTTCGTAGTTTCTTTGTGTGTTTCTAGATAGGTCAGTCAAGAGAACTACGTTATCTTGTTCACCACCTTTTACTCCATGTATTGTAGATAGAGTGATTCTTGGATTAGAGTTGAGTTTCTCGCCATTCTCTCTCATACGTCTGATGTATCTAACTTTCTTTTGTGGTGCTTCATCAAAAGCATTGTACCACACATCCTCTGTTTTCAAACCCCTCTTACTAAGAAGGTCTTGCATACTGTATGTCAAGTCTTTGTCTAAATATTTTAATTCTTCTTTTTGATAATTCTTCGGAGACATATAAGATGATATTCTAACAACCTGATCATAATTTATATCCACACCCTTACGCACATTTTCCCAGTCTGTAACTGCCTTGTACAAGTCCTGTTCTTTGTTTGTTTTAAACTTGTTCTCATAATACAACCCTTGTGAATATAGCGTTTCCTCTAAATCGTTTAACATAAATCTAGTTCTAGCTAACACTAGCCAATTACCTTTTTTCATGTTAATTTGTTCAAAATCGTTATAATATGAAAGCAATCCTCTTTGTGTTTTTGGTCTCCACTCTTTTGGTAATCTCTTTTGTATCCTATTTACTATATTCATCGCTACATTATGAACTACCTGTGGTATTCGGTATGACTGTGTCAATCGCATTATCTTCCCTGTCTGTGCTATAAAACTATCCACGTCCGCACCTGCCCATCTAAATATAGCTTGATCATCATCACCTGCTATGTAAGTGTCTTGTGTTTTATCCCAAATAGATTTTGCCATAGTCCATTGTGAATTAGATAAGTCTTGAGCTTCATCTATAAAAACTACATCAAACCTAGGGCACTTATCTGACTTAACAAACTCTGTAATCATGTCTGTAAAATCTATTAAGTTGTAATCTTTTTTGTATTGATTAAGATCAGAGACAAACTGTTTTAGTTGTTTAACAGTTATATCTTGTGTGTGCTCTTTTAAATTAAACTGTTGCTCTGGCGTGATACCTCGTAGTTTAGCTATCTGCACTATGCGAAGCAAGTCACTCTTAGTTGTGAATAGTCCTGTATGTTCGTTATCATATTCGTGATAGTCTAAATTATAACTAGTTTTTTTACCTAAATCTTCATAGTGTCTACGTTGCATAACATCATCTTTTTTTATACCTAGTCTTCTAAACGCTAATGAGTGTAATGTTCTAAAATATGGTAGGTCTCCTTCTGATAAATTAAATTTAGACATCGCCCTATCTCTAGCTTCGTATGCTGCTTTTTGTGTAAAAGAAAAATAACCTATCTTATCAGGATCAGTTTGTTTCAAATATTTATCCACTTCGTTCAACAGTGTGGTTGTTTTACCAGTGCCAGGTGGACCAAGAACAATAGTTTTCAAAATGCGTCCTCCCTTTTAAATGTTCTGTCTTTTATTTTCATATCTTCTTTTTCAAATTCTTTTAATTTTATAACAGATATTTTCTTTTTACCTATGTTCATCCTAACAACTTCACACCCACAGTGCTCTGTTAACCAAAAGTTTGTAACGTCATATTTCTCTGTCCACTTGTGTCTATGTAAAAATTTGTGATAAAACTCACCAAAAATAAAATGATGGTGACCACTTTTATTCCACACGTTTCCTGATTCCATATCTTCTTTTGTTGCACCCTCTGCAGTTCTACTTGTACAATAGTTCTCAAGATGTTGTGACAACTGTTCTTTTTTAGATGCACCCTCTGGGGCTTCAACTAATTCTGGGTTAGCCATTAAAGTTGTAACCATGATGTCATAATCTTTTGGTTTAAGTTTTGGTGGATACTTATGTATTTGATTCATACATGCTCTAATAAATAATCTTTGTTCTTGTAACTCTTCGGCTTTTAATTCTACTCTTTCTCCGTCTACATTTAATCTAAATATCTTAGGATCTAATTTTATTATTTGTAGATCTGATAGCTGTGGAAACAGAACCTGTGTTCCAATTCCAAACTTTCTAGTTTTACAAAGTTGTTTATCACAATGATTGCACATAGGCTCTTCATTGCATTTAAAACCATAGTCCTTGTCCTTATCTTTTCTAAATTTCTCCATTTCATTATGTTTGTAAGGAGTAACATAATGTTTGTAATTAAATTCATCTAATTTATAAGACCAGTCATCTGGCCATTTCTTTTTGGCATACACTTTAAATTGAAACATAACCCTGTCTCTACCATCGCTTAGTTTTTCTTTTGTTAAAGATTGTAAACAAGGTGGACCATCATCAAACTCTGATGGCGGTCTTTTTATCTGTAGGTCTTGTAATTCTTTAGGAGTAAGAGCACTGACTTCCACAGCATTTAAAAAAGCATCTATTGTAACTGCTTGGCCTTTAGAATCAAAACAATATCTTGTTGTATTCTTACAATTAAAGTATGGTAAATTTAAAAAATTTCCTGTATCATCTTGCGATTTTAATTCTATTTGTTTAGGAAATACTTCAGCGTTACCAAATCCCAACACAGCACTAATAGACATAAGTTTGTCTCTCATTAATTTTGCTGGCACGAAATCTGTTGTAAACAAAAATATATGTGCACCACCACTTTTAGATCTACAAACACATAATGGTATGCCTATTGGTAGTTTGTTTAAAAGTTTTTTATGATCAAGATTGTATTTATCTACGTCAATACATCCCCATCTACATTTATTGTCTTCGTTAATTGGTATAATACCAAGACTGGGTTCAATACCGTTTAAATGATTTTGCCAAAGTTGTTCTGTTACTGGTTCTCTTTTTACAAAAGACTTACCTTTAATTTTAAGTCCGTCGGCACCCTTCTTGTCCACATAGGTGCAACCATGTGCTCGCATTAATCCTGTAAATATCTGTCTAAATTTCTCCATAAATATTTTGTTGGGGGCGGGTCCAGTCTCCCATCACCGCCCCTCTATCTTCCCTAGGAAGTCTTTAGTACGGTGAATCGGATTTAGACTCTTGTTCGCCGTGTTTTACTTTAACCTCACCCTTTGAAACATTTGCTCCAAAGTCTTTAGCTATTTTGTAAATCCCAGCGTCTTCGATAGGACCAACCCTAGATACATCCCAGCCAAACCATGTGCCTTTGTCGTTCGACTGTTGCACAGTTTTTAACTTATAAATGTGGCTATATGTTGGTGGTGTAAACATACCGTTTTTACCCTGCATTTTTAAACCCATCATCATCGAGTTCCACTTTCTACTCACTTTTAATTGAGTAGCTTTCATAGAAATCAAAGCTGTTGTTGGGCTGTTGCCAAGTATAACTACGAAGTGACTAGCTGTATTTTCAAGATAGTTACCATTTGCTAACCTATCTTTATTAAACTTGTCTCTTGTAGTTGACGGCAAGTCATCTCCAGCTTCATAGATTTTTACTGGAGCACCTTGACTCTCACCTCTGTCTTGCCATTCTATGTACTGTCTTTTGTAATGTACTGGCACGACATCTATACCTTTTACGCCATCATAAATCTCGTTTGTTACGGTATTTATAATCATGCCGGGTTCTGCCCCCTCGACATGTTTAGCATCACGCTTATTGCATTCAGGTGATAGTTGACCAAGAACTTTTAAAAACGGCAACGCAAGATCTTCTTGCGTCATGTTTAAACCTTGGCCCGCATCAGCTTCAAAATTAACTGCAGCTAATGCATTTGTTTTTTTCTTTGCTACTTCGCTCATGTTTATTGTTTCCTTTTTATTGTTGTTTTATTTCCAACATAAATGTTGAAAAGTTCCGTTGGCATCTCTTTACCTGCCTCCATACGTTCACGGACTAACGCTTTCAGAGTCATAGGCTCGACCTTCAGTTTTTGCTGAGGTTCAAAGCCTTGACCCTTCGCAAGGTCGGCATAATCAGCCGCCTTGTTATCCTCGTTACGACCGAACGACACGGATATCTCATTTTTGATTATGTCGCCCAGGCCATTCTCACGAAGCCAGTTGAATGCCTTCTCTTTATTTGCTTGTGTGATAGTGGCACTATAATTTGTTTTAACTTCTACAGAAGATCCGTCCTGTAGTTTTAGAAATGATAGACCCATTTCAGATAACATAGTTGGTATGACCTCACCTGATAAATGCTCTATATCTTTTTTCTTTTGTTTAACTGCGTCTTCTTGTTGTTGCAGTTGTTCTTGTTGTGCTTGCAGCTCTTTAATCTTATCTGCAAGTTTATTGATATTGGTTGTTTTATCCAATACTTGTTCTTGATCCTTTTCAAAATCAATCGTGTTCATTGTTCTTTGCTCCTGTTCCGTAAACATCAATCTCTATTGGGTAGTATCTTTTTTCTTGTCTATCCCACTTCAAGAGATTGAATCTACCGTTTGTTGTTTCTGATATCAAACAGCAGACTACACCTATTATAGCAGGATCACCTGTTAATAACAAGTAATCTGTTGGTTTGAAATTTTTTAAAAGATTTCTTAGTTTCATTATCAGTGGTCCAGGTGAAAAAATCATTTGTGATCTTTCATCCAACAGAAATTCTAGTTTACCGTATTCGGCTGCACCCATAATGTTAAATTTAGGTCTACCGTCTCTGGTACCTGAAATTTCTTGTACTACATAAACTGTACTTTCATCTTTCATGCTTGACTTATTATTATAATCCTATATAAATGTCAATAGAAAGATGAAATATAAATTTAAAAAGAAGCCATATGCACACCAACTTACTGCGTTGGAAAAATCTTGGAACAGAGATACGTTTGCATATTTTATGGAAATGGGTACTGGCAAAACAAAAGTACTAATCGATAATCTAGCTATGCTTTACGATAAAGGTAAAGTAGATGGTGCCTTAATTGTTGCACCAAAAGGTGTGGTAGGAACTTGGTACAATCAAGAGTTGCCTGCACATTTACCAGATCACATTGAGAATGTGACCGTTTTGTGGCAATCAAACATAAATAAAACTCAAAAAGAAAAATTACGACAATTTTACAACCCAGAAAATAGTCACAAACTTCAAATATTAATAATGAATGTTGAGGCTTTTAGCACAGAAAAAGGATATTCATGGGCTTTAAGTTTTTTAAATTGCCATAAAGCTATGATGGCTATTGATGAATCAACCACTATAAAAAATCCAAAAGCTAAAAGAACTAAAAATATTTTAAATTTATCAAGAGCAGCTAACTATAGAAGAATTATGACTGGTTCTCCTGTAACTAGAAATCCACTTGATTTGTACTCACAATGTGAGTTTTTAGACCCTATGCACTTAAACCACTCTTCTTATTATTCTTTTCGAAATAGATATGCCATAATGAAAAGTGCAAACATATCAGGTAGATCTATTAATTTAGTTATAGGCTATCAAAATTTAGGGGAGCTGTCTGATAAACTAAAACCTTTTTCATACAGAGTATTAAAAGAAGATTGTTTAGACCTACCACCAAAAATATACATGAAAAGAGAAATACAACTTTCACCAGAACAGAAAAAATTATACGATCAAATGCGTAAAGAAGCTCTCGCTACGTTAAACGGTAAGACTGTTACAACTATGACAGCCCTTACACAGCTTATGCGTTTACATCAAATAACTTGTGGTCACTTCTCTGCAGATGATGGTAGCATACAAGAAATTAAAAATAATAGATTAGCAGAATTATTAGATGTGTTAGAGGAAGTAGAGGGTAAAGCAATTATCTGGGCACATTATCAACACGATGTTAAAAACATATATAAATTATTAGAGGACAAGTATGGTCCGGGTTCCGTGGTCCATTACTACGGTAAAACGTTACCTGAAGAACGAGACTATGCAATTAAAAATTTTAAAGGTAATGACAAAGTAAGATTTTTTGTAGGCACACCACAAACAGGTGGGTATGGTATTACGTTAACACAGGCAAACACTGTAATTTATTACTCTAACGGATATGATCTAGAAAAAAGAATGCAATCAGAAGACAGAGCACACAGAATAGGGCAAAAGAAAACAGTGACATATGTAGATATTATAGCAGAAGAAACTGTAGATACAAAAATTGTAAAATCTTTACGTAAGAAGATAAATATAGCTTCCAAAGTAATGGGAGAAGAGTTAAAGTCTTGGATATGAAATATCCTTATTACATGAGAATGGCTATATTATTATGTGTAGGTGCTTTTGCACCAATAGGAATTCATCACATTGTATACAAGCTTTGGGATGTAAGTGTGCTTAGAGCTGCAGAAATAACTTTTTTATTGTGTATACCTATTGCTTTTTGGATGGCTGACAGGATCAACGAACGTTGGCACGATGATCGTAAGGATTAAGTTATAAATCTTTCTAGTAGAAGTAAGGCCACGGTCCCCACCGCAGCTAAAAGAACCCAATAGATTTTGTCTATTTTACCACCCAATTTGTGAATACCACTATGCATGTGATGAATATCTTTTTTAACACCTTTAATGTGTCCATAAAGGGATACGATGTGTTCTCTAGTTGTTTTAGGTTCTATTGCCATTAAACTGTCCTGTTTCTATTCCTTAGAGCTATAAGTTGCTCTCCGGGCGATAATAGTGCAAGTTCAGTGTCTGTCAACTGGTTTTGTTGTGCCACTGGTCGTGGTGGTTGTACGATAGGTGTTGCTGAACTAACTTGTGGTGGTAAAGGTACTGAACCTATATCTTCAAGCAAGTAATCACTTAAATTTACATCAAAGGCTTCATCTAAACTTAAAGCTCTAAATTCCGCTGACATTTCTCTTAATATTGGAGCTACTTCTGGAAATACATTTACGTCACCCAGGTCTTCAGCTATTTCTCTAAACCTATTCTGTATATCTCTTGAAGGGAAATAAGGATCAAATCTACCATTTTTTAATTTGTTAAAAGTAGATCCTGATATTTGTCTATCTCTAAATTCAGTATTCAACCTAGAATCGTCCACACCTAAAGTTTCTGCAGCGTTTATGTCTTTATACATATTTTGTTGCACATTAAATCTAGCTCGGTTTGATGCATAATACTTTTCTATTACATCGTTTGGTTTAATTGGACCACCTCGTAACAATCCAAAGAACCCACCTGTAAACTCTCTTCTAGCATCTCTAATACCTGTTTGATATTCAGATATTTTAAAACCCATAGAAGCAAGGGGATCTACTTTAATAGGTCTTAGTCCCATGAAGCCAGCTATCTCTGGACCTACATCTAATTGTTCACCTCTTTTAGTCGGAGTTTTTGTGCTTGCTTGTATTAGTCTTTGATATTGTTTGTATGATGGTGCAAGTGCTTCACCTAAATGTAAAAATCTAATCTTAACTTTGTCTCCGATAGGAGTTTGATCTGTATATAATCTTCTACCTTCTTGTGTTCGTCCACCTCTTACTGTTAAATCAGTTATAGCTTCTGTCCAAATAGACTCGGATATAAATGGATTCATTAGTTCCGCACCAGCTTCATCAACACCTCTTACAAAACCAGACAATAGTGTTCTGTCATCTTGTTGAGATGTTAAAATATTATTAAATAATGTATTGAAAGGTCTTGCTATTACATCATATGCATTACTATGACTAAAATCTATGTATCGTAATTCACCGTCATCAGATCTTATAGGTATGATTGTAGAATTTTTTGACCATTCAGGAACAAATCTTCTTAATGCGTTAATCTCATCCTCTGTCACATTGTAGACAGCTTTCGCACCCTCTACTATTAGTTCAGGAACAGCTACAGTTGTAAAGGCCATACCTGATAATCTTTTTAATCCTCTGGCATACTTAACATTATCATTTTTAACTAATGATCCTGTTGCAGCATCAACAACATAAGGTAAAACGTTACTACCTCTTGTTGGTCTAGAGTGTCTTATTTCTGATAGTCCTTGCTCTGCAATACCCACTGTTGTTCTCATAACTTCTGATGGAAACGACATAAAATTACCGATCGGTAATATTCTTGAAGTTCTTACTGCATTACCAACAAAGGCATAATTAGGCACAGTGTTTTTTACAATGTCCGCTGCTTCTGCTTTTAATTGTCTTGCTAGTGGATTTGTAGAAGGTTTACCTAAAGCAATGTCACTAACGTCAATAGTTCTACCTTGTCTTCTTGCTGTTTCGACAGCTGCTTTTTTAAGAGCGTCTAATTCAACCGCAAAGTTTGTAAGTTTCCAAGTATCATCCTCTGCTACGTATTTACCTTGTAAGAATTGACCAACTTTTTTTAATTTACCCATCATGCCTTTTAATATTCCATCAGGTGCAGCTACACCAACTTCATTTCTTACACTAGGTGAAGCATCTCTTAATAGTGCAAGGAAGTCACCAATTTGTACTTGAGTGTTTGTTAGGCCTAGTTCTAATGCTTCTTGATAAGCTGCCTGTGCTTGTGCACTTCCTGGTTTTAATCTAAGTAAATTAGATATGTCCAAACCATCTACAAAAGCATCTTTTAGTAATTTAGGATTTGTTAATCCTTCAAATAAAACACCATTAGCTCCTGCAAAAGCACCAGCACTGAAAAAGTTACGTATGTGTGTTGGTAGAGATAAAACTGTTTTAGCTAATTGTGATATTGCTTTTGGAAATAACAAAAGATTTCTGTAAAGATAACTTGCAACTTTTTCTCCAGGACCTGCTTTATCTCTACCTCTAGCAAAAGCTGTAAATCCAGATGCTATACCGTTTATATTTCTCATACTCTCTGCTATTTCTTCTGTAGTAAATTTACCAGAAATAGGATTTATTAGAGCTCCTTGTCTGCCTGCTCCAGGTAATTCTTTTATAACATCATCCATAGCAACTATTTTTATACCTGTGTTAGGAGCATTTACCGCTGCTCTTGCCTCTTCTGCTGAGTCCCAAAAAAATCCTCTTTGACCGGCAGCTTTTGCAGCATCATTCTTTCTAGCTATGTCATCAAAATAACTTGCAGTTCTAGCGGCACCTGAAAGGTTAACCATAGCATTAAAGATAGAATACCTAGGATCTTCTATTTCACCAAATAATTTTCTAAACGTTTTACTTCCTTTACCAACAGCTTTGTCAAAACTTTTTGTAAATGTCTCTCCCGTTTTATTTTGATATGTAATATCAGGCAATGGTCCAGGTTTCTTTTTTAATCTTGCTTGATTTATAATATCGTCAACTGTGTACTTTGCTTGTTCAAAGTATTCACTGCCTTTTGGAACAAACTGACCTTTCTCATTTTCAATTAGTTCTAAAGGTTTTTTTCTAGTTTTATCTGATCTTGCAAAAAATCTTCTAAATAAATTAATAGCGTTTGCATATGATTCATCTGTTGGATCAATGTCTTGAAACAATCTAGACAGCCCTGATTTAGGTCTTTCTAAAACTCTATATGTATTACCTATCCAACCAGTTACTTTGTTTTGCAGTAATTCTTTTAAATTTTTTTTACCTGCAGATATAGCCCCAGGTGTGTCTGCATTTCTTTCTAAAATACCAATTAAATTAGAGAACTCTCCTCTTGCAGCAGTGATGTTTGTAATAACGTTTTGATAATCGGCCTCTTTAATTCCTGCTTTTTTCATAAGAGAAACAAATTCATCTACCGCAGGACCATTAGCCGGTTTAGATAGATCTCCTTCAAACAATGTATTGTTTAATTTTTTATAAAACTCTGTTTGTGCCTCTTGTGGTTTATTAAAAACTTTTGATATTCTTGGTATGATTCCATCTGCTTCTTTTGTAATGTTGTAAACTAATTCTTTCGCTCTAACTCTATCTCTAGACTTTAATCCACCTTTTACAACTTCTGATTCAAATACTTCATCTGGTAACATCTGTGCAGGTCTAAAACTACCACCTACATATTTATCTATCCATCTTGTAATTGCACTGTTAGAATAAGCATCATCTCTGCCTCTTTTAGCAAGAGCTTTTATAGATTTACCTGCACCATAAACAAAAGGTGTAATTAATAAAGACTCAGAGCCAAACTTAACTCTGTTCATTAATTTTCTAGCAGCGTCCTCTCTGCCTTCTTTCTCATCTCTATCTAATTGTGTAGGACCACCTTGAAATATATCACCGAAAGAGCCTATCTCTTCTACATCTGCAACAAATGTTTCTCCTGCTGCACCACCAAAAACTCCAGCTTGAAACCTAGTCGTAGTGCCAGGATTTAATCCTAATCTTTTGTCTACTCTACTATTTAAAGATTTAGCTTTATTCAAACCTTTCATTACATTCTGTGATTTAAAGTTAGCATAAGTTCCAGCTCGTTTTGCTTTTAATGCTTTGTCAGCTAATTTGGTTGCTGTTTTAAAACCTACAGCTCCAGGTATACCAATAGAAACTAATGCTTCTGTAAGTTTACCCACAACTCTATCGTCTGCTATTTCTTCAAATGGATTTATTTTATCAAAAAATTTTTCTACATCACCAGCTACATTTGAATCTGCTCCAAGATCCACGAGCTCTGCACCAAGAGATACCACACCTTCAACTGTTTTGATTAAACCTGATAC
>Ga0208666_1000503_pt1 | contig 18451 bp, 17 predicted proteins | sample 5B_taG_FD_184078 | JGI IMG/M metagenome (GOLD analysis project Ga0208666, IMG submission 184078) | Marine viral communities from the Subarctic Pacific Ocean - 5B_ETSP_OMZ_AT15132_CsCl metaG (SPAdes) (version 2) | ecosystem: Environmental > Aquatic > Marine > Oceanic | place: Pacific Ocean...
AGGTATAAATTTCAATAATTATGACAAGTAAAATTAAAGTAGATAATATAAATAAAGTTTCAGATGATTCAAACATCATTAAAAAATGTGGAACAACTACTACAATCGGATCAGGAGCAAGTAATCCCATTGTTGTAGATGGATCTGCAGTTACAATTGGTAGATGTGGTGGTACCGTTGCTTTAGCATCAGGTGCATCGCAAACAGGTTTCGGTAGAGAAGGATCAGTCAATTGGCAAACAGGAAGTATTAAAACTTCAACTTTCACTGCAACTAGTGGCGAAGGTTATTTTGCAAATACTTCAGGTGGAGCTTTTAATATGAATTTACCAGCAGGTGTTGCTGGAGCTATTGTTTCAGTAGCTGATTATGCAGAATCTTTTGCGTCAAATAATTTAACAATTGTTCCAAATGGTTCAGATAAAATAGGTGGTCAAAATCAAAATGCAAAAGGAGATGTAAAAGGTCAATCAATTACTTTAGTATTTGTAGATTCAACACAAGGTTGGATTAATACAATGGACTCTACTTCTAATGTTAGAGGTCTTATAGAATATATGACAGCAACAGGTGGTACAATTACAACTTCTGGTAATTTTAAAATTCATACGTTTACAGGGCCAGGTACTTTTACTGTTTGTGCATTATCAACAGTAGATACTGATAGAAATAAAGTAGACTACGTAGTTGTAGCAGGTGGTTCTGGTGGTGGAAATTATGCTTATGGAGCAGGAGGTGGAGCAGGTGGTGGTTTTAGAGAATCATATACTGCTGCTGTAGGAGGTCCTTACACGGCTAGTCCTTTAGCAACACCAACAAGTTTACCAGTATCGGCTCAAGGTTATCCAATTGTAGTTGGATCAGGTGGTGCAGGCGCTCCAAGTGGTAGTAGTAATAGAGGTTGTGCAGGTTCAGTTTCAAGTTTTTCAACGATAACATCAACAGGTGGTGGAGCAGCAGGTGCAGGAAATAATGCTAATGGAGGTAATGGTGGATCTGGTGGTGGCGGTGGTGGTGGATCAAGTGGTGGTGTTGTTGCTGCTGGTTCAGGAAATACACCTCCCGTTAGTCCACCCCAAGGAAATAATGGCGGAGCTGGAATAGGAGCACCTGCTCCATCTGAACCCTCTAGACGAGGAGGTGGAGGTGGAGGTGCTGGTGGTGCAGGAACAGCTGCAACACAACCGGCCGGTGGATCAAATGGTGGAGCCGGTGTTACAACAGGAGCAAAATCTTCTCCAGCAACAACACCAACAGGACCAGGAGGTTTTTCTGGTGGAGCTGCAGGCAGTGGTGGAGGAGGTCCCTATACTGGAACTCCAGGAGGTTTTGGTGCAGGAAATGCAAGTTTTGGTAATGGTGGTGCTGGAGCAACAAACAGTGGTGCAGGTGGTGGTGGATCAGGAGCTAATGGTTCACAGGGTAATGGTGGAAACGGTGGATCAGGTATGGTAGTAATAAGATATAGGTTTCAATAGGTAAATTATGAGTGAAATAAAAGTAAATAAAATTAGTCCAAGAACAGCGTGTGGTACAACTACATTAGGAGATAGTGGAGATACATTCACAATTCCTGCTGGTGTATCAATAACAAACTCTGGTACTGCATCAGGGTTTGGTGCAACAGGTGCTGTGTCTTGGAATACAACAGTTAAAACAGGAGATTTTACAGCAGTCGCTGGTGAAGGTTATTTTGTAAATACAACTTCAGGAGAAATTGATGTAACGCTACCAGCAGGAACTGCAGGAGCAGTTGTTGCAGTAGCAGATTATGCAAATACATTTGATACTGCAAATTGTATATTAAAACAAAATGGTTCAGATAAAATAGAAGGATCAACTGATGATTTTGTAGTAAACAAAGAAGGAGCTTCAGTTACATTAGTTTTTGTTGATTCAACAAAAGGTTGGATTATGACAGATACAGGTAATAGTGCTGACGTTTTTACAAGTCCTTATGTATGCGCTACTGGAGGTACAATAAGTTGTTCAGGTAATTGTAGAATTCATACATTTACAGGACCAGGAACTTTTACAGTTAACAATACAGCTAGTTGTGCTGCAAATAATGTAGTTTCATATTTAGTAGTAGGTGGTGGAGCATCTGGTGGAGCTAATCGTGGTGGTGGCGGTGGAGCTGGCGGTTTTAGAGAAGATAAATCTCCAGTAACACCTTATACAGCTAGTCCTTTAGATGGAGCAGGTGCAATTACAGTTACAGCAACAGCTTTTCCAATTACAGTTGGAGCTGGAGGTGCTGCCGTACCTTCAAACCAAGGAAATGCTGGCGCAGCTTCTACATTTTCAACAATTACATCAGCAGGTGGTGGTGGTGGCGGATCTGCAACAGGAAGTCCTGTATTAGCAGGACTAGCGGGTGCTTCAGGTGGAGGAGCCGCAGGACCAGCAAGTGGAGGTGCGGGCAATACTCCTCCAGTAAGTCCAGCTCAAGGAAATGGTGGTGGAAATGGTAATGGAGCTGCACCTTATGCAGCAGGTGGTGGTGGCGGAGCTGCTTGTGGTGGAAGTTCAGGTAGCACTAATGGTGGAGCCGGAGGAGCAGGCGCAACAACAAGTATTTCAGGCTCACCTGTTCAACGTGGTGGTGGCGGAGGTGGAGCAACTAATGGTAATCCTGTAGGAGCAGGTGGAGCAGGTGGTGGTGGAACCGCAGGAGTTCCCGGAGTTACAGGATGTTCAGCAACAGCTAACACTGGCGGTGGTGGCGGTGGTGGCGGTGGTAACGGACCAGGAGGATCTAATACTAGTGGTGGTGGTGGATCAGGAATAGTAATAATAAGATACAAATTTCAATAGTTGAATGATAATTAAAAATAAGATATAAGGAGAATAATTATGGCACATTTTGCAAAACTAGGAGCTAACAGTAAAGTTATTCAAGTACTCACTTTGAATAATGGTGATATGTTAAACGCTGATGGTGTAGAGGATGAATCAGTAGGACAACAATATTTAGAGACACATAATAATTGGCCTGCACAAATGTGGATTCAAACATCTTACAATACATCTGGTGGTCAACATAATAGTGGTGGCACAGCATTTAGAGGAAATTACGCAGGTATAGGTTATACTTGGGACGAAGATGATCAAATCTTTTGGCCTAAAAAACCTTACGCTTCTTGGGTAAAACATAATGCATCCGCTTCTTGGAAATCACCAATCGGTGATGCTCCAGCATTAACAGCTGAACAAGAATCACAAAATACACCGGTAGATGAAAATACTCCAGCTACTCACAGCTGGTCTTACGTTTGGAATGAAGCTAATACAACTTGGGACTTGACAGACGCTTTAGCATAAATTAAAAATGGTGGTGGTATGCAGAGACAAGTATTAACAGAACAATCATTATATTACGGTGATGTGGCAATGCCTAAAGATTGGGACATTGACCGAGATAAATTATCAGGCGACATTTTACAATCAGTAATTCAAAACAAAGATTTTCCATTCTCAAGAACTTGGGATATGTTAAATACCTATATGCGAGATCACGTTGGTCTTGAGTATGGTGTTAATTTAGTTAACAAAGAAACGTGGGGAAACATTTATAAACCCGGCGAGAATACAATTCCTTTATTAAATATTGATCCAGTGGATCTACGTAACTCTCCAGACTTTACATTATTATATGGTGTAAAAGTTAAAGATTGTAATGTTCGAGTACATTATGAAGATAACAGACGTAAAGGAAGAAGTTGGGATATAGAACTTAAAGATAATATGTTTATTATGTTTCCATCTACTAATATGTATTATCTAACTAACAATCAAAAAGATTCATTAAACTTTGTACAAACAATAACTTATGAATATATCTAATTACTATTGGCATTTTCCTGCAGCACTTACACCAAAGTTTTGTGATGATGTTATAGCTTATGCAAATTCACAAGAAGAAGTAATGGCTAGAACAGGTGGTTATGGTGATAGAAAATTAAAAAAAGAAGAAATAAAAGATTTAAAAAGAAAAAGAAACTCTGATTTAGTTTGGTTAAATGATACTTGGATATATAAAGAATTACATCCATATGTTCATATGGCTAATAAAAATGCTGGTTGGAATTTTGATTGGGAAAGATCTGAATCTTGTCAGTTTACAAAATACAAACACAATCAATATTATGATTGGCATTGTGATAGTTGGGATAAACCTTATCAACGAGACGATGTAAATAATCCAGAGCACGGCAGAATTCGAAAACTATCTATGACTTGTCAATTAACTGATGGTTCCGAATACACAGGTGGTGAATTAGAATTTGATTTTAGAAACTATGATCCACATATGAGAGATGAAAGTCAACACTTAAGAAGAGCAAAAGAGATTTTACCTAAAGGATCTATTATTGTGTTTCCTTCTTTTGTATGGCATAGAGTTAAACCAGTAACCGCTGGCACAAGATATAGTCTTGTTGTTTGGCATTTAGGAAAACCATTTAAATAATATGTATATAAATAATTACTTTAACACGACTATTTGGTCAGAACAAAAACCAGAATTTATAAAATCTTTAACTAAAGCATCTAACAAATATATTAAAGCTGCTAGAAATTTTCCAGAAGCTAAAGCACATATAAAAAAGTTTGGTGACTTTGGAAGATCATATCATTCAACACCACTTACAGTTGACAATGACTTTTTAGATTTTAGAAATTACATTGGTCAAAAGTCTTGGGAATATTTAGATCATCAAGGTTTTGATATGCAACAATACACAACACTATTTAGTGAGATGTGGGTACAAGAGTTTGCTAAAAAAGGGGGTGGTCATCACAGTGCACATATACATTGGAATCAACACGTATCAGGTTTTTATTTTTTGAAGTGTAGTGATAAAACATCTTATCCTGTATTTCACGAACCTCGTACTGGAGCTAGATCTACAAAGTTAAAAATGAAACTAGATCAAAAAGGTGTCTGGGGTGGTAGTGAGCTTATACATTTTAAACCACAACCTGGAACATTAATTATCTTTCCAGGATTTTTAGAACACGAGTTTAGTGTAGATTTTGGTATAGAGCCTTTTAGATTTATACATTGGAATATACAAGCGGTGCCAAAAGAAATGGCTAAAGATGTTTAAGAAAAAAAAGTATATAGTAATCAGACAAGCTATATCAAAAGACCTAGCTAGCTTTGTTGCAAATTATTTTATGATGCAAAAACAAGTTTATGATACTTGTAGAAACGCTAGATACATATCACCCTTTGAAAATATTATAGGTCACTATGAAGGTAAAGATGAACAGATACCAGAAACCTATAGTCACTATTCTAATATAGCTATGGAAACTTTAATGTTAAAATGCCAACCTAAAATGGAAGAAGTAACAGGACTTAAATTATATCCTGCATATACATATGCAAGAATTTATAAAAAAGGTGACGAATTAAAAAGACACAAAGATAGATTTAGTTGTGAGATATCAACGACTATGAATCTTGCTGGTGATGATTGGCCTATATATTTAGAGCCATCAGGAGAAGTAGGTAAAAAAGGAATTAAGGTAGATCTTAAACAAGGAGATATGCTAGTTTATTCTGGTTGTGAGCTAGAGCATTGGAGAAATAAGTTTAGAGGTAAAGAATGCGTACAAGTATTTTTGCATTATAACAATCGTAAAACACCTGGAGCGAAAGATAATATGTTTGACAAGCGTCCTCATTTAGGTCTTCCAAGTTGGTTTAAACGATGATATAATCTTTAGATGGAGGCAGGGCACCACCACATACCCCCTGTCTCCTTTTAAGGATTATTTATGAGTTTAGGATTTGACGCAATATCAGCATTACCATTTGCTACATCAACTAATATTGGTGCAGTAAATGTAGCTGTAACAGGAAATGCACTTACCATTACTATTGGTAGTGTAGGTATTATTGCAGATTCTATTGTAGAAGCAGTAGATCCAAATAGACTTACATTAGGTACAGGTACTTTAACTATTAGTGGTAAAGCTAATGTTAGTGTTACAGGATCACAAGTAGCACTAGGTTTAGGAACTATTGTAGTTACTGCAGATGCTAATGTTTCACCTACAGGAAACGCATTGACCTTAGCCACAGGAAGTGTTACAGTAACAGGAGCAGCAAATATAAGTCCTACAGGTAATGCTTTATCATTAGATACAGTAGAACCAGGAGTTATAACGTGGAACGATATAATACCAGGAGCAAACATGGTTTGGACACCAATAAAACCGTACTAATATGGCATCAACTTATTCAACAGATTTATCATTAGAACTCGTAGCAACAGGAGAAAAAGCTGGTCTATGGGGATCAATTACAAATACTAATTTACAATTATTACAACAAGCAGTTTCAGGTTATATAGAAGTAACTTTAAGCACTGGTACAACTACATTAAGTTTAGCTGATGGAGATGCAACAGCAAATGGTAAAAACCTTTATATAAAAGTTATAGGAACTTTATCTGGTAATGCAAGTCTAGCGATGCCTGCATCAACAACAGGTGGAAATGCAAACAGAGTATTTTTTGTAGAAGATGGAACTACTAGAGGTTTAGCCTCACAAAGTTTTACAGTAACATTACTTACAACTGGTCAAAGCGCAGGAACTCAAGTTCCTCTTCCAGAAGGTGCAACAGCTTTAGTTTATTCTAGAGGCAGTGTACCAGCAACAACATTAGGTATGTTACAAAAAGGAATAACTTCTGTAACTGCAGCAAGTAAAACTACATACACAGCAGTAGCTGGTGATCAAATTGTAGTAGATACAGTTGCTAACCCAGTAACAATTACACTACCTGCATCACCTGCAGTCGGTGATGAAGTAACAATTATGGATGGTTCAGCATCAAATGGTTTTGCAACAAACAATTGTATTATAGATAGAAATAGTCAACCAATAGAAGGATCAGCTGCTAACGATACTCTTGCAACTAATAATCAATCTGTAACATTAATATATGCTAATGCCACAAAAGGCTGGCTATATAAATCAACAAATCAATAGGAGCTAACTTATGGCTCTTTTTGAATTACAATTTAGTCCAGGAGTAGACAAGCAGACAACTCCAGTTGGTGCAGTTAATAGATGGATTGATTCTGACAATACTAGGTTTAGATATGGACTTCCTGAAAAAGTAGGAGGTTGGCAATCCTTATTAACTGAAACTATTTGTGGTGTAGCTAGACAACAACACGCTTTTGTAGATTTAGATGGTAATAGATATGTTGCCATAGGCACTGATAAATTTTTACTTTTATATTTTGAAGGACAACTTCATGATATTACTCCTTTTAAAAGTAACAACGCTGGAACTCTAACTACATTTACTATTAATTCTATTGTAACTAACAACAGTAATAAAAACGCAACTTTTACAACTACTGCTAATCACGGACTAGCTGTAGGAGATATGTTAACTTTAACAAGTGTAACTCCTGCTACTAACTCTACTACAACAGCTGCAGGTTATAATGATTTTTTATATCAAGTACAAAGTGTACCTACACCGACAACATTTATTTTAACCTTGACTCAACAAGAAACAAATGCAGGAGCTACTGTTCCTGGAAGTGCTTCTGGAACTGTTAACCCTTATGAAATAGTTGGTCCTGCAGCACAGACATATGGATATGGTTATGGTGTTGGAAATTATGGTGGAATTGTTACAGGTGCTTTGCAAAATACTTTAAACGGAGCTTTGCTTGCAGATACCGCTGGTACAGGTGGATCTGGTACAGCAATAGTTTTAACATCTACAACTGGATTTCCATCTTCAGGAACTGTTGCTATAGCTAATGAATTAATAACTTATGCCTCTATTGTTGGAAATGAATTAAGGGGTATTACTAGAGGTGCAAACGGAACCGCTACAACCGGTACATCAAATGGTCAAGCTCACAGTAATGGTGCAACAGTTACAAATGCAACTGATTTTACAGGATGGGGAGAAGCAGTAGAAGCATCAACGGTTACCCTAGAACCAGGTTTATGGTCATTAAGTAATTTTGGAGAAGTGTTAGTTGCAACTATTGCTAACGGTAAAACATTTACTTGGAACTCTGGAATTGCAGCTAGATTAACGACTCACGCATCTACTTCAACACCAAGTACCGATGGAAGTTTAACAGGAGCTAACTCTCCTTTTGCTACTTTAATTGGAACCAATAGTGATGGAGAAGCTGTAGGTAATCCAACAGCATCTAGACTTGCGTTAATATCTCCAACAACTAGACACTTAATTCATTTTGGAACAGAGACAACTATAGGCGATCCAACTACACAAGATAATCTTTTTATAAGATTTTCGGATCAAGAAGCTTTAAACAAGTATACTATTGAAGCAACTAACACAGCGGGATCTCAAAGACTACAAGATGGAACTAAAATTGTAGGTTCTATTGTTGCAAAAGAAAATATCCTAGTGTGGACTGATAATGCATTATATACAATGAAGTTTGTTGGAGCTCCTTTTACTTTTGGATTTGAACAAGTTGGAACTAACTGTGGATTGATTGGTAAGAATGCAGCTATTGAAATTGATGGTGTTGCCTATTGGATGGGTAGTAATGGTTTCTTTGCATTTGATGGAACAGTAAATACTTTATCTTGTTCAGTAGAAGATTTTGTTTATGACAGTTTTGATACAACAAAAGGACAACAAGTTTATGCAGGTATCAATAATTTATACACAGAAGTTGTTTGGTATTATCCAACCCAAGGATCTACTTTTAATGACAAGTATGTAGTTCATAATTATGGTGAAGGAAAAGACATACCTATGGGTAACTGGTATACAGGAACTAACACTAACTCTATTAGAACAACATGGTTAGATTCTTTAATTTACCCGAGACCTTATGCAACTGCTTTTAACAGTAGTAACACAGGTAGTTTTCCTGTTATTCAAGGGAGTACAGGACTAGGCCAAACAGTTTATTTTGAACATGAAACAGGGACAGATCAAGTTAATCCTGATGGAACTATTACAGCTCTTACATCATTTATACAATCATATGATTTTGCACTTAACACGCAAGAAGGTAGTGGAGAATTTATGTTGGCTATGAGAAGATTTTTACCAGATTTTAAAACAGTAGCAGGTTCTATTAGTGTGACAGTATTAGTAACTGACTACCCACAAACACTAGCTGCAGGAACAACTTTAAGTCCTTTTACTATTACCTCATCTACAACAAAGGTAGACACCAGGTCCAGAGGAAGATATGCTAGTATTAAAATAGAAAATACAAGTTCAGGTGAGTCTTGGAGATTTGGTACTTTTAGAGCAGATGTTCAAGCAGATGGAAGAAGATAATGACAAAGATTGTAGTTAGATTACCAGAGCCTAAAAAAGAATATACAGAAGATAATCAAAGACAAATTAACAGAGCATTATCAACTGTAGTAGAACAATTAAACTCTACTTTTTTAACTCAGTTAAAAGAAGACTCTGAGAGATACACTTGGTTTGGACTAGGATAATATGGCAAATATATATTTAAGCGCAAAAAAAGATTTAACAGCTGCTACAGCTACTACTTTATACACGGTGCCTTCTAATACTAGAGCTATTGTAAAATCATTATTAGTTAGTAGCGATAATGCTAGTGATACAACTATTACTGTAGATTTATTTGATGGAGATCCAGCGTCAGCTGACAAGTTTACTTTATTTAATGTTACATCAATAGCAGGTAATGCTAGCACACAACTATTAACAGAGCCTTTAATTATGTTAGAAAATGAAGTATTACAAGTAACCGCAGCAGATGCAAATAGATTGTTTGCAACAGCATCAATACTAGAAATAAACAGAGAGGATAGATAATGTCATTTATAGAAACAGAAGCTTCTGTTAGGTATGAAACAATTAATGGTCAAAGAGTACCAGTAATTACACCTAAATGTGAAGTAACATTAACTAATACAGAAACAGGTCAAGAGTATATGTCAGACGCAGAAGCATTAGCAGATGTACAAAACACAGGTACAGATACTAAAGCAGAACATATAAAAAGAGATGTAAATATCACTGTAGAAGAGATAAACATTGGCGCTGACTTTAACATCAAAGATTGACTATGGACAAAAAACTTTGTAAAATAGTACTTTCAGGTGAAATCCCTGCTATTTTAATATATAATACTTTCAGAGGAATTTAAAACTATGGCATGGTACGATAGCATTATCGATTTTATTAAGGATGTACCTGATAATTATAAGAAATATAAGGATATTGTAGACGTTGGTGGTTCTGCAGCAAAAGCATATTTAGATTATAAAAATCAAAAAGCTAGAAATGAACTAGAAGAATCAGCTTATACAGATTATATGAAAGCAGCTGAAGCTGCTGGTCAAGAGGCGCAAGCTGCTATAGACTTGAATCTAACTCCTATGACCGTTACCGGAATACCTACCTCTAAAGCAGATGTAACTTCTTTTCAAAAAGTAGCACAAGGTGGTATTATAGGTTTAAAAAATGGCGGTGATCCTAATGCAGGTATTACAGCTCTTAGAAAAAAAGCACCTGGTGTTGTAAAAGCAATGGGGTTTAACAAAGGTGGTGGTCCTGGTATTGAAGCACTTAGAAAAAAAGCACCCAATGTTGTAAAGAGAATGGGATTTGATGAAGGTTCTCCAGACACAGTTATGTTTGGAATGGATGGTGGCGGAGATTTATCTTTTCCAAAAATAGAAGGTAAGTCAGATGAGTACGCAATCTTAAGTGGTTTGTTTAATGACGTTGATGGTAAAGTAGATGAACAAACAAAAATGCAATACTACAAAACATTAATACCTTACGTTTATAAAAACGGTGATATATCTAAAACAGAATATGATGCTATGATAGAGGAAGTCATAGTTAACAAAGCTAAAGGTGGAATTATTGGTTTAAGAAAAAAATATTTTAAAGGAAGTGATCCAGATGATTACGATATGGATGATAGAAGTGTTATGGAAATACTTAGAGATGAAGAAGGTACAACTATACAACAACAATTTGAAGATGAATTTGGGACATTAGATAATACAGCAAATAAAATTGATGGCACTGTTAATGTTGATGATGCTGTATTAATGGCTTACTCTGCTGGAGATCCTTTAATGAACGTAGACAAAATGTCTAGAAAAACTTTAATAAAACATTTAAATCAAATGGAACTTCCTGAAACAGATGCATCAGAATTTGATGATGATAATATTAGACAAATTTTAATAGATTTTGCACCAGACATGTATACTGGAACAAAATATGCTAAAGGTGGCAGAGTCAAGAGAGCAGCAGGAGGCGTCATGGATCTTGGTGGTATGGAAAAAGATTATAGATTCAATGGTGGGTTTGTACCACTTGGAGAGTATGAAAAAAAAGATGATGTACCAGCTAGATTATCTAAAAACGAATTTGTATTTACAGCCGATGCAGTAAGAGCTGCAGGCGGAGGAAGTATTAACAAAGGTGCACAAAAAATGTATGATACTATGAAAACATTAGAGGCACAACCAACAGCTAAAAGGATGACAGCATAATGGCTCAAACTTATTCAGACGCAGGTTTATTACCAAGCGCAACACTACAACCTTACGGTCAAAATATTCTTAAATATGGTATCGGGCAACTAGGGACTCCTATTGATGTTTCTAAATTAACTCCACAAGTTGCAGGTCAATCAGCATTTCAACAACAAGCCGCACAAGGTATTGCAGATCTTGGTGGACTAGGAACTGTACAAAGAGACGCTAGTGGCCAGGTTACAGGATTTACAGGCGGTACAGGTGTTGCAAGTTATCAGCCTTATCTAGATGACATCTCTCAACAAAATTTATTAGATCCAGGTCAAGGTTACCAACAGTTTATGTCACCTTACCAACAAGAAATTATTAATACAACTTTAGCTGACTTTGACAGACAAGCACAAATAGGACAACAAACTGTATCCGATGCAGCTTACACAGCTGGTGCTTTTGGTGGTGGTAGAGAAGGTGTAGCAAGAGCAGAATATCAATCTAACTCTGATAGAAACAGAGCAGCATTACTTGCTGGACTATATGGTCAAGGATACAATCAAGCATTAACACAACAACAGCAACAACTTGGAAACTTACAGGGTATGGCTGGATTAGTACCAGGACTACAACAACAAAACATTGCAGCGTTTGATGCTCTAGGACAACAAGATCAGTTACTAGAACAATCTAAACTAAATGCAATTGCTCAAGCTAATCAAAGTGCATATCAATTACCACTAGATAGAATTACAGATGTTTCAAATATCTACGGTAGTGTAGCTGGTGCAATGCCTGGTTCACCTTCACAGAAATTTACACCAAATCCAATACTAACGGGTATTGGTGGCTTTGCTAATATGTATACGACACTAGGTGGAAATATGATGAATCAAAATAACCAACAAAACCAAAATGTATAATAGAATTTTAAAAAGACCAATGTTCAAAATGGGTGGCAGAAGCTACTCGGCGCAAGGAACTGGTATTACGTCTGGTTTAGATACACCTAAAAGAGGATTAGTAGATAGTCCTGGTGGATATGCTGGAAAAACTTTAGAAGAGATTGAAACAGAAAAAATTAAATTAACAGAACCAAGAGTATCCGATGGTGCAAAAGTATTTAGATCTTTTGGGGAATATGCAGATCCATATGATTCACAAGGAAATGCTTTAACAAGTGGACAAATAGGTAAACGACAAGCCGATAGAATTACTGCTGAAAGAGATGAAGATTATAATTTAGTAAAAGCTGCTGAACTATCTGTTCTTGAAAATGAAGAAGCACAAATAAGAAAAGACATGGACAGAGAAGCGGATGCAATACAAAAAATGAAAGAGATATATGCAACAGCAAACTCTAAAAAATTTGAAATAGAAATACAATTAAAACAAGTAGATAATTATTATGCAGGTACTTTATCAGCATTAGAAGCTAGGTTAAAATCAGCAACAACTGAAGCTGATAAAAAAATTGTAGAAGACGCTATTACTCAAGTTAAAAGAAAAATAGCACAAGAGAAAAAAGATATTGCGTCTAGAAAACAACCTGAAAAATCTTTAAAACAAAAAATAGTTGATTTAGCTGTTAAGATATATGAAGCTGAATCTAAAAAAATAGGTAACACTTCAACGTTAGATGACGCAATGAAAACAGCTACTGAAATATACACTGGTGAAAAAAAAGCAAAAGGAGGTAGAGTAGGTTACAACATGGGAACAGGTATGGATGGTGCACAACCTATGCAAGCTAGTATGAATATGGCAGAAACTATTTCTACACCTAATGAAACTATTACAGAAGATATGTCTATGACAGATACTGTAGAAAAAGTTCCTACAATTAATATGCCTTATGAAGAGTTTAGAGAAAAATTACCTGCAGAAATAAGTGATGATATTGCAGAATTAATTTATTACAATCAAGATGCGTTTAATGATTTTTCAGAAATAAATGATCAAAGTCAAGTTTATGAATTTAATAATAAGTACCAGGTTAATCTTGTGTTACCAATGAACACAGAGATGGTGTAGTATGCATGGCAGATATTTTAAAAGGTATAGATCTTTCTGTATTAGAAGATAATAATGCTCTTAATGAAGGTGAGGCTGTCGACAATATTTTAAAAACTTTAGATTTTGATATTGTTGAAGCTAATAAAAATCTTGAAAAAAAAGACAAAGAAGAAACATCAGTTTTAGAGAACGCAAAAGATGCTAAAAAAGAATTAGAAGAAGATAGACAAGTTCTTACTGATGAAGAAAAAAAATATATATCTACTATTAATGATGATGAGCAATACAGTAAGGCATTAAGATATTTAGATATATTTAAAGAAAACCCACAATTAGTTACAGCTTACAATGAAGCTATAAAAGAACACGGTAGCGAAGAAGCAGCTAGAGACGCTGGTAATACAGCATTACTTTTATACCCCAACAAAGTTCTTGCAGAATATAAAACTAATGAAAAATTAAAAAATGATGGTGCAAGATTTCTTACATATTATATGCAAGGCGGTGATTCATATGATGTAACTATTAGATCAGATAAATACGGTGATCTTGCTAAAAAAGAATATCTAAGTAAGACAAGTACTAAAATTATGCAAGGAACAGCACTTGCTATGGAAAGCAGTGCAAGAGGTGCTGCATTAACCTTAGCAAGTATTGTAGACATGGTTCCTGGTTTTGATACTAACATGTTGTCTTTTATAGAAGAACGATGGCCAGAAGCACAAGCATCTCGAGATGGTATTGAAAGACTAGCTGAAGACCTAACTCAATTTGGTATATCATTAGCAACTGGAAAAACTTTATTAAAACTAGGTGGAAAAATTTTTGGTAAAGTAGCTCCAGGTACTACTAAAAAAATATTAGCTAAAGTTAAAAAGAAAAAACCTGTTATTAAAAAAGGAAACCCTGTCATAGTTGATGGACTTAAACAGTATTCTTCTATTGCACAAAAACTAGGTTACTGGGGAGTTGCAGGTGCAGTTGGATATGGTGTTGGTGAATTTGTAACAAGAGATCCTAATAGGAATACTACAATTACTAACTCAAAGTTTTTAAATACAGCCATGGAAGAAACAAAAAAACTAACAGGTTCTGCAAAAGCAGCTGCTACTCTTAGAAATAAATTAAGATTTGGTGCAGAAGGTACGGCATTAATTGGTGGATTAACTGTAGCAGGAAGAAAACTTGTTTTACCAGTAGGTAAAAAAATACTTCAAAGTTCTAAAATTATTTTAAATCCTGTAGGTGATGTTATTCAAAAAGTTGTAGCACCTTTAGTAGCATACGAAACTAAACGGGGAATTGGACTTCCAATGATACCAAGAGGTATTAAGTATGGATGGAATGCTGTAAGAAGTAAATCAGGTATACCACCAATGGAACAATGGCAAATGTTGGAAAAAGGTTTTACAGGTCTAAAAGGATTTAGAAACAATGCCTTAAGAGCTATCGATAAAAAATTTTTAGCTCCTATAAGAGCTCGAAGATATTTACCAAAAGAATTAGCTAGAATTAAAAAACAAGCAGAAGATTTAGTTAGATCTGAACAAAAGAAAGTTGATTTAGATATGAGAATGTTAGAGAAAAACATATATCGATTAGCTGAAATAGGAATGGGTAGTAGAATTATTGGTCGAACAGGAACCGTTGGTGCACAACAGTACTGGCAACAAGTTATTAATTTTATGAAAGGTGGAAGTATTGATGCAGTAGATTCTTCTTTAAGAACTTATGCTAAAAATATTAGAAAACAAATAGATCAACTATCTATGAAACTTCATCCTTACATAGAAGATCAAAGAGTTGCTGATCAATTAATTAAAGGATTAGAAAAATATTTAAATACTTCTTATAAAATTTTTCAAGGAAGTTTTACTCCAGACAAAGCAGTTAAAAAACAAGCTGTAGAATGGTTTAAAAAAGAAATTAAAAGAACAGATGAAAGATTTAAAAATGCTAAAATGACCAGTACAACTTTAACAAAAGAAGCTATTAGAAGAGTAGAAGACATCGTTACTAGAGGAGGACAAAATTTTGAAGGAACTACAGCACAAGAAAGAATTAGTGCTATTGTTAAAGATGTTATTGCACCCACAGGGATATTAAAATCTAAACAAAAAATTCCAGAAGTTATTCAAAAACTATTGGGTAAGGTGGAAGACCCACGATCTATAATTTTAAACACAGTCACTAATCAAGCAACTTTATTAGGACACATTCAATCAAATAAAAAAATAGTAGAACAAGGATTAAAGTATGGTTACATTTTTAAAGATCCTGCGGACAGAACCTTAAAAGAAATTGCAAGAATGACAGGTGCTCAATTAGTAAAAATACAACCAAAACAAAGTGCTTCCTATCTTAATATGGATGACATCTACACTTACACTACAAAAACAATTAAAACAAATAAAGCAGGCAAAAAAGTAACTACTACAGATAAAAAATCGTATTACACATTACCAGAAATTGCTGAAGGGATTACCTCAGATGCTTTAATCACAGATGGTCTTTTAAAAAGTCCTATCTACAAAGCATTCTTAGCGGCTAAAATTACATCTCAATTAAGTAAAACAGTTTTATCAATGATGACACAAGCTCGTAACTTTGAAACTGCTTCTTTCTTTGCACTATTGCAAGGACACATTGGTAGACAAGCAAGTGTTTTAGACGCAATGAAATTAACATTTGGAGAAATACTAGGAACTAGTGGAAGAGTTAATCAAGAAGTAATGAAGAAAAAATTATCAGAATATTTAAAATACGGAGTAACTGATAGTTCAGCAGTAGCCGGGGAATTAGAAATGGTTATGAAAGATTTAGCTTCAGCTCCAGGGAAAAGATTTCAAAGCACAGATCAGTTGTTTGAATATTTAATGAGAAACCCAATATTTAGAAAAGCCACAGAATTTTATCAAGGATCGGATAACGTATGGAAAGCGTATGGTTATGAGTTTACAAAATCACAATTGTTAGCAGCCATCCCTAGAAATCTTTTAAACACAGTTAGAGGTGGTAATTTTGGCACAATAAAAGGTCAAATAGTAGACTTACCTAAATATGGTATTAGTGTCAAAGACGCTGTTAAACAAGGGTTTAGAGTAGAACCAGGTAGAACAACACCTTTTACTTGGCAAGAGTTAGTAGCAAAACAATTTGATGAAGTGTTTAAAACTAAATGGGATCCTAAAAATTTTGATGGTTCTTTAAAAACTTACAGTGAATCTTTAAAAGAAATTGCTGGAGCATATATTAGGAATGTGTATCCTAACTATGGAATGGTTCCTGCTATTGTAAGAAACTGGAGAAGATTACCTGCTGGAAACTTTGTTGCTTTTAACTCAGAAGTTATTAGAAATATATTTAATACTACAATGTATACAACTAGAGAATTAGCTTCTATGAATCCATACATTAGACAGATGGGAGCAAGAAGATTGGTTGGAATGAGTGGTGTATTATATGGTTCTAATAAAATTTTAGATACAGTAACTTCACAACTAACTGACTTAGATAATTCTTTTATAACTTCTTATCAAAGATTTTATGCACCGTGGTTTCAAAAAGACCATACACTTTACCCCTTAAGTAAATTAAATGAAGACAAAACTTTTACAATGGGGGACTGGACTGTAGAACAACCTTATGAAGCAGTTACTGGAGCAGTTGAAACTATGTATGATGGACTATTTAGTCCATTAAATTCTGATGAAGAATTTGGTAAAAGATTTTTTAAAGCTTTCTTTCATGATTTTCAAGAAAACAAAAAAGGTGGCCTTGAAATTTTACTTGGTTCTTTTTTACCAGAACCTATATTTTTTGAAAAACTATTAGACGTTTGGCCAAAAGAATGGGGAGTTCCAGGAGCAAGAGGAGGAGTCACTCAATCTGGTAAAAAAATATACAATGCTCGTTACGACAATATGGGTATGGTTGTTGCTAAAAGTTTTGCTCATATAATAGATGCTGTTACCCCCGCTACATTTAATAATGTTGGAAAAATTATGTCTGGATTAGATGGTAAATTAGATAGAGCTTATTCTAAGGTAGATACTAAATTTGAAACAATGAAATTACTTTTAGGTATAGGTCCTACAAAAGAAAACCCAGAAATGAAATTTCCATTAGTTGCTAAAGATTTAGCTAGAAAAGTAACTGAGGCTAGAAGTAATTTTTATTCACAAGTTGGAGACCCAAATGAAATTTTATTAAATCCTAATAACTTAATAGCTGCTTTTGACGAATTACAAAAAAATAGATATATGGAAATGTCAAAGATAGCTGATTTTATACAATTTAATAAAGAAGGTTTAAAATTTGAAGATAGTGATCAAGTAAAAAAATTATTTAACGCTAATAAATCTGTGTATAGTAGAAAAACTTTAGGTTATTTATTTGAAAATTTATTTTCTCCTGCAAATTTACCAGATTATAAACAAGACTCTTCTCTTTTTCCTGCAGCTCTTGAAAAATTAAAAAAATCAAATCCTAATTTAGAGTTTAATGATATATACCAACCAGAGTCTTTAGTTAGGATTTATAAGAAATGGGATGGAGTTCCTTTAGGAATGAGTGATCCAGAATTAGAAGTATGGTTTAGAACAGGTAAAGATCCTAGAATAAATGAAGTAGAAATTATAGAAGATAAAACTGAAGAAGTTATAGAAGAACCAATTAAAATAGAAACACCTAAAATTTTAGAAGGCATAGATTTATCGTCAATAGTCAAGCCTAACGTACCAAGCGACACGGCTCCAGTGTCTGCGGAAACAATTAAAACAGCGTCCGTTAACAATAATGTTAATGCAGCAACAGGCTTGACACGAATAGAGGATGCATTATTATCTGACACTGAAAAAGCTATTAAGGTAGGACAAAGGAGTAGAACGGTATAATGGCAAAAAAATCGGCATTACAAAAAATTGAATC
>Ga0208666_1000504_pt1 | contig 18431 bp, 31 predicted proteins | sample 5B_taG_FD_184078 | JGI IMG/M metagenome (GOLD analysis project Ga0208666, IMG submission 184078) | Marine viral communities from the Subarctic Pacific Ocean - 5B_ETSP_OMZ_AT15132_CsCl metaG (SPAdes) (version 2) | ecosystem: Environmental > Aquatic > Marine > Oceanic | place: Pacific Ocean...
GTCCTTAACAGTCTCTAAGACAAATGCTCTGAAACCGGGAACATTCTGCATTAGAAAATCAGCAGTTCCGTTTCCTGCTACTTGAAAGGGATTCTCACGGTCAGACTCGAAGGGTATATCATCTAATTGTTCTTCATATTCAGTACAAATTTCCAAGAGGCTCTTTTCTCCGAACCACTCAGTTCCATTAGTTCCCCAAAGTGCTTGATAGACTGGTGGGTTAGCCTCTCTTGCATTCTCACTATACCAATCTTCAGGAATTACAGGAACGTTTCCTTCCTTGTATTCGTTCCTAAAGTCCCTGTATTGTGGAGTTCTGTAATCTCCATACATTTTCTTCCAGTCAGTAGCGATTCCCTTACCGTCTTCAGTCTCCTCGAAATCAGATACTGTGTTGAAATATATGTTCTGTGGATTGATGTTGCTGTTCTCGTTGTCATTGTCCTCAAGATACTTCTTCAGTTTAGCGACTGCTGATAACTGCTTTTCTGAAAGATTCTTCTCCACTCCAATAGCATCGGCCAAATCCAAATACTGAGGAATTGGTGCTATCGCATCGAAGTTATCTTCATCTCCCCTAGATGCTCTTCCCTTCTTCCTACCTATCTTTCCCATCTTGTCAATCCACTCAAGGACAGTCTTAGAACCTGAACCGTCAGGAAGAGACTTACCTGCTGCCGTCTTCCAGTTTTCTATAAACTCAGACCAAGGGGTTATTCCCTCTTTAGATGTTAGAACCAAACCGTTTTTCATCTTCACTTTGAAGCGGAACTTTTTGAGATTTTTCTTCGCCATCTTTTTTCCTCTTTTTCCGCCTTTTTTGTGAGTAACTTACATTGAACAATGGTGATGTCCCGGCTGAAGTTGTGGTAATACTGCCAGCCATACGCAGTAAATTAAACCAAGAAGATTCGGATACTGATGACACAACCTGACCCTCCTGAATATACTGTGGACAATAAACATTGTTCTAATTAACTCGTTGCTTCCATGTCCTTCTTCCTTTGAATTGCTTCACAGACAGAACATATGCTAGAGCCATCAGAACGTTGTTTGACATTCACTTTCATTCTTCCACAGACATCACACTGTTGTTTAGTTGGTTCACTTCCCGAAGATTGTTTTGCTGGTTGTTTGGTTGACATTCTTTCTCGCATACGCATGTTGTATTCCAAAGGGTCTACCTTCAGAATATCGAACCAACTCATCTTAATCACCTAAAACGAAACATCATCTCTGTGTTTAACAGGGTATAAAAGTCCATCACTATCTTCCGCCCACATTTCATCATCCTTTAATTTGTAGCCTCTGTATTCAGGCTTCACTCTTCCTCGACCACCTGATGTCGTGTATCTGATGTCGTCATCTTCAGGCTCTTCTTCCTCTTCCGGTTGTAGTTCGTAAAGTGCGTTGGAGAGTAAAGATATAGCCGAGTTATAATCATCTACTGCATCTAATACTTCCCTAATGTGCTTGTCGATGTATTTCCTTTGACTTTCATCTAACTCTCCTCTTAGTTCTCCTGCATTGGCAGATGAAGGATACATCGGGTCATCACCGATTCTATTGTAGAAGTCTCTCCAATCATCCCAACGAACTACACTAGCCTCCTCTAATCTAAAAGATTCAACTTCATCTGCTAAATCTTCAAAGTCTATTTCGTTCTTCAATATCTTTTGCCACTTCATTTCAATGCCTCAAGTAATTCTTCCAAGTCTTCTCTTTCATACTCTGCCCAATCTTCTGCTGCAATGTAGTGACCGTCAGGCCCAGTGTAAGAACCGAGTCTAACGCTATTGAAGTATATGTCATATTCAACAGTGATGTCATCATCTTCATCATGTGTCGTTCCGGGTTCTATCCTAATCTCAACATCAGGATAATCTAGATACTCGGATGATGTACGAGCGTCACGATAGCCTTCTTTCTCATCATCATAGTCACCACTAACCACCAAGTTACTTCTAAAAAATTCATCTAACTCATTCATTACTTCGTCAACTAACTCATTGAAAGGTAGTTCTTTCTTGATGACACTGAACCACGACATGCTACTTCCGAGATAGTGTCGTTCTATGAAGATTTTCTTTTTCGCCCTTTCTTGGGTGTCAGGATGTTCCTAGCAGTTTGACAACAAAAACGAATCTTCTGAGTTGACTCCAACTTCCAAAAGGAGTCTCTCTCCAAACCAAACTTATCCTCGATGTGACAACACAACTCATACCTACTCATCTTAGCGAAGTCATCGTCAATCTCCAAACCTAGAACTGGTCCTTCAGGATGGTCTAGTTTCTTATCCAACCAAACATAGGTATGACCCATGAAGGAAATCAACTTTCTAATTATTTTCTGTTTCATACATACTCACCGCACAACTGACAGAAGCAACCTTGTCTCGACCACTCGATAGTAGTTATCCATTCGCATATTACACATACACCTAGAAAATGAGTCTTCATGGTCTGAACCTACCCCAACACCAAAGGGCGTGACACAGTTCCCATATAATCATTCATCATCCCATTCTTTGAACATCTCTTCTAAGCATCTCAGAAACATAGCACTGTTACTCTTACTCATCTTTAGTCACCCACCTTAGAAGGGCTACATACCCAAAAGCAAGAACCAACATTCCAATACCTAGAGGTATTAGGTTAATCTCTATCGGAGCATCTACGATATCGCTTATTATCGAATCATCAACAATAATCATCACTCATCACCCCACATCATGTGATAATAACACACACCATTCAATTCATTTGCCCACATTTCACATCCATCGTACTTACACATCTCAGTCACATCTCCATAGTTCTTCTTGTTCTATCAAATCATACTCATCGAATCCCATGATGTCTGATACATCGTCATAGGACTCTACTTTCACATAATTCAGTGTCTTCAAGAATGTCGTAAGTTCATTCAGACACGTTTCTTCTATCGGTCTGAGTATTGCAATCTTCGGATAGTGACCTAACCTCTGATTTCTTCGAGTAACCATCTGTTTCAGTATTCCATTCTTCCTATGGACTGGCTTGACGTAATTATTGCCAATAAAATACCAAGTTCCCATATCAGAGAATGAAGTGTGGGCTATAATCTCGTCACCATTGAATTTCGCTATCATATACATGTTCTCGCACACATGTTCGGGATACCCTTTGGACACTGTGGACTGAAAATCGACACCCCACCTATCAGCAACTTCCGATTCTTTGAGAAAGCCTGAGAACCACTCGCCATTTTCGTTAACTAACTCAGGCAACATATATTACTCCACTTACTTTTCAAAAATTGGACTGGAATTTTTTTGGCACTAGCAAATTTTTTTTTGTTGCTTTCAACCTATTCCCAGTATAAGGATTGACGTTGTTCACAACTAACTTAAAGTTAGATTTTCTATCGTTCAGTTGTATCTCGAAGGAAGTATTTGAGGGCGAATTTTTCATCGCATTGTTTTTCCTGTAAGTCAACATGTAGAACACGGAAATAGTGTCGGTTTATAGTAGTGTAGTTTCTACACCGCCTCTAGACAACAAAAATTTCTTTTTTTAGAAAAGTTGGAGACAACAAAAAAATGAAAAAAAATTTGCATATGGTTGGATAAAAAATTCTACAATCATATGGTAATAAAACGGCTTTGCCAGTTAAGACCCCGATTGTAGAAGAGGGGAAGCGTGGTTATTGTCGGGACTTCCCCCCTTCATATCTGCACCTATTAATCAGTCAAACCGCATAATATCGGAGTTTTTAGGTTCGACCATTCTTTCATAATAAGCGATAACGAGTTTTTCGGCTTAACATTCATCATCAAAGAACATTATATTCACCTCCGACCACTTTTTCCCTTATATCTCGAATAGACGATTCATTCAAGAACTGAAGAAGATAATAATTAGTCGTTTGACTATACATGTCCCAATATGGGCGGTATAATGTTACTACATCGCCTTTAATTGTTGCAATCTTTGAATTATATGAAAGAAAGTGCTTTCCTTCGTCATCATATACCTCAAATTGGTTTTTTGCAGGGTTTCCCCCCTTTGTTATCATGTGTTGTATGCGTGTTGTCATACCAGCAGTGGCGTTTCAACCATATGAGGTCTGTCTGACAAAGTTGACCTACCATATGGTAAGATACTTTGTTATCGCACCCCGAACTGAGAAGTCAGGACAGGGACAGTTGTTGCATACAAGTTGCATTCATATCTGACTCATTGCGTAGCGTATATTCCGGCTTCATCTACGACTAATTGCACTGTGCGAATCTAGTTATGTCGAACTAACTGTTTGTCCATCATCCCCAATTGTTCCCTTAAGGGGTGGAGTAGGTCTAGGCTTTCCAACGGCTCGCATTCCAATATTTCAGGTGCTTGGATAATGGTTTGGACAACCCCACATGTGTTGCCTCGCCTAGTTTACGTTCACTCTTCTTCCGAAGAGGCTTTTTCTCTCGCTTCTCTGAGCATTGCTATCGTTGATGGCTTACATTCAGAGGAGTGGTTGGAGACAACGTTGAACATACATTCAATCATAGGCTCTCCTATTGTCTTACCAAAGGATTCTGATGAAACAGTATCCTCAAACAATGCCTGTATCCTACCCATCAATGGTGTAGGTAGGTTAACGAGTTGTTCTTCAAGCACTGTATCCTTCTGCACCTTACTAGTAGGGAACTCAACAACGAACTTCAAGGTTGAAGAGAAAGAATAGCATGTGAAGAAGACTTGTAGTGATACTTCTGTTTCACCAACATCATTGGTAGAGATAACATGCTTGTTGTGTCTCCATGATAGTTCATGTGGAACACCTTCTAGCATTAAGCACTCGCCTCTCCAACTTGGAGAAGACATTCTCTTTGTTTCAACGGTTATGTCTTCGGATGTGTAGGTAATACCTTGTTCATCATACTGCTCCTTCACCTTATCTGCTGTTCTTCCGCTAAGGAAAGTGAGAACTACACCACCATCTGTTATGACTTTGTATTGATAGTCTTTATCGATTACTTCTTTCTCATCGTATTGAATGTCTTCTATGACATCATCATACTTACTCATGTTGACTATTCCGACATTCTTCAATGCTAGATGCAGTAGGTCTTTCTCTGATGAGTCAAACCCGAAATCATATTCTATTTCTACTGTTCTTGTGTGGATATAACTCATTGTGTGAAACCCCCATCTACGAATATCTCCTTGACTGACTCAAGACATGCTTCAAGTTGTGCAACGACATCTGCTAGGTTGTCATCACGAACTTTGAGGGACTTGAGAATCAAAACATGGTGTGAACCTTGTTTTGCGTGTCCGACTTCTACTTCATACTGGTATTGCTTGTTTAGTATCGCTTCCGATTCCATGCCAACAACCTCATTTCAACTATATCAGGGTCTTGTAGCGAAAGCACATTACCATATGGTGGTATACGGCTTTGCCAGTAGAACCCCAAATAGATGACCCGAAGGCCAAATATTGGTGTTTGAAGAGGTCAAGAGGTCAAACTTACTCAGACCTCGCTTCTTTGATACCTGCGAGCCATGTCTTCTCGACTTCCGCCAAGATTACACGAACAAGCATGTTTTCGTTAGTTCCGTATCCAGTAGACTCGATACTTGAACCGTCATCGTTCTTCATTCGGTAGAACTTACCGAATAGTGTGTGAGCGTTCTCATCAAGCACTAGAACGGTTTGATTTTCGTCGTTGGTTGATAGGTTGTAAGGGCGAGTTGCCTCTTCATCCTCGGTTAGAACCATTGAAGGTCTCTTACCTTGATTAGATATGAAGGGTGAAGGGATGTTTAGTATCCTCTCCAAACTCGCACACTTCGCTTTCATCAACTTGGTGATTGAGTTTTGCCTTGAAATCAACTTATCACCTTGAGATAGGTAGTCGTTGAACTCCATCACGTTGAATTCGCCAATTGCTTCTGCGTGTGTATCGCAGTAATCGGCGACAGTCGTCTTATCTTCTTTCCATGTCATACTTCCATTACTTTTTGCCATTTTTTTCACTTCCTGTTAGTTTGTTTGACCTCTTCAAACAGTCTATGAAGGCATTTCAACCATATAGGGGTCTGCTGACAAAGTTGCTTACCATATGGTAGGAGAGTGACGACAAGTTACACGCATAAAAAGAGTAATCTCAATTACTCATCATCGTCAAAGAACACTTGTGTCACCTCCTAACCCCGACAGGTTGCACCAATTTCATTGACAACCATATGGTAGGTAATGCTTTGCTATTAGCACACCCCGAAGGGTGGCGTTTTAGTCTTCTAAGTCTTCACCTTGACAGTCTAAGTCCTCAATGTATGAGTCAACGTCAACTGACATCCACTTACCTGCACTGCATTTATCACAAGCGAAGTAGGCTTCAATCTCGTAGTTACTGACCTCGATGTATTCACCTTTCTTGGCATCTTTTGGTATTCTGACTATAACTCTAACATCCTCGACACTAGTAGATTCATGCAAACACCCACTGTATCCATCAAGGTAGGCATGGTCAGCAGAAGTCATTCCATCGGGGTAATTACTCATTCCATTCGCTCCAATTTTCGCTATCTCTAACATGAGTCGTTAACGGCCACTTCAAATCTTCATGTGTCTCATTGCAGACATGCTCTTCTACAATAGTACCATCATCTAACTCCATGTATAATATGCAATACTTTATCCAAAATCTCTTGACTCTACCTGACTGCCATAAGTCTAGGTTTTGTGTGCTAAAGTCTTGAGTTTCAATAGTCATATGACAAGAATAAGACACTTCTATTTCCTCTATGTCTTCTATCTTAACGCTCATTCCCACAACTCCCAAACATATTCTTCTGTTTCAACTCTCATTTTTAGTCTCATGACATAGCCCTCCTCAATCTCTCAGGTAGAACAACCTCATTCTGACACTTATCACAGCACCTACCAATTTCAACTGGTTCTGCATTATGTCCTTCTGACCAATATGGTGTTCCATCTTCCTTGTAGTGTATATCAATAGGTTTTCCACAGATAACACATATTTTCGCTTGAATCATTTAGTTCGCCTCCAATTCAGACATCCATTCATCAACCATACTAGCGACATCATCAGGGATGTCTGCTAATTGTATCATCTCACCATTCTCTAGCATTGCTTCAATATACCAACTTACTATCTTCATTCCTCTTCACCTCTTTCCTGCATCTTTCTCTCAAACGCACTAAACTCAACTTCTTGAAGTCTAACTAACCAGTTCTTGTATTCTGTGTTGAACTTCCTCTTGTCGTATGTAGCCACATTACATGACCAATCAGCATCTCTCAATCTCTCACAGAACTCAACAGTCATGGTGCGGTAGAACATTTCCATATCGTATATCTCATTAGCGAAGTTGCAGAGTAGCATTCTACGTCTGAACTCTTCAGGGGTGATTTTTACTCCCCCATATCCAACGCTCATACTTCCAACACCTGCATTCATGGCTAACATTCCAAATCCTAATCCATTAACCAAGTTAATCTCAACTTCATGGAAGCCTTTCTCTATTCCGTTTACTATTCCTACTATTAGTGGCATGCCAGTAGACCCCGTTCAACTATAAGAGGGTTTGATAGCAAAGCATCCTACCATATGGTAAAAGGTTTGGAACAGATAATTTCTGAGCCTCACGCATGGGTGGTCAGACCTTTATATGGGTGAAATGGATTCTAGGGCATCTGAGAGTCAACATCGTGATTGGGGATTGCATCCCCTTTTGCACAAGTGTTTCCTAGACTCTATTTAATCAAAGTGTTGTGTTTGGTAGTAATTTGTATCTACCTCATATCACTAGCACTCAAAAGATGACAAAAATCGTTCCCTATATGTATAACATATATCATATATGTATATGGATATGACATGTGATATATTTCATATGTAATATGATTAGTTATTCACCTTTTTCAGATTGATTTGGTATTTTTCACTATTTTTCAGTCAGGGTGAAAAATCAAAAAGTGGTCTAAAAGGTATAGAATCATTGATTTTAATGAATATTTTAATATTTCATATATTTCACTATCTTATACTACTACTATATGTCATCATATCTACTACTACCCCCTTCTCTCGGAGAGGGTGAAAAATATGAAAAATTGAAAAATAAATCAAAAACGTTGTACTGCGAAGATATTCAATTTTACATGTTGGTGTAAAATAGTGAAAAACAAAAAACATGAAGAAGTTCCAACAATTCGGAGAGAGTAACATGACAGATGGATTTAGTAAAAAACAATATGATAGTAAAACAATGGAAGCAAACAAGAAGGCTAACGAAGCACTTCAATCGACAATGGTTCAGAATCAGAAACTGATTGCTGAATTGTTTGACGAGATGAAGTCATTAGTTCTTCAGAAGAACAATCAGTATGGTGATTCGGTCTTAGACCCGAAGAGGTATTTCTCCTCTGCACCAACTGATGAACAAATCAAAGTCAGAATCGATGACAAGTTGAACAGGCTTGTTCTCGGTAATGACTCACTAGAATCAGATGACGATATCATCAAGGACTTGATAGGTTATCTGACACTTCTCCTAGTTTACAGGAGAAAGTAAAACACACTCACATATGACTCAGGGAGACAAAGATTGCTCAGGTGGATTAGCCTTCACCTTTGAGGTAGACGAACTTAGCGGTTGGTCTGTCAAGAGCATGAAAAGTCGAGTCGTGGGATAGAGGGTTTAGTAATAATAAGGATTGAAGATATAGGAGCAGACTGACGATGGTTCACCGCACTCTTTGAGAAGTGGTGTGTCAAATCCATCCGAACTTGTTCGCACTTACAAGGAACGTGAGTAGCGGCTTCCCGGTATAAAATATGAAGCAGGATAACAAGGGTCGTAAGTAATATTGAGGCAACTTTCCCGGTTGCAGTTCCCAACTCCGAATGATGGGCATAGAACCTATCCTTCCCCTCATCAACTCAACAGCAGGTTTACTGTGGTAAAAATGCAGAATCAATAACAGTGGTGTTAACGTTGTATGCCAACAACTCACTTCAACATTGCATTCTCCTGCTATCCAACTCACTTGTAGTAATAACTACAAACCTACCCCGACAGGGTTTGAGTAGAGTTTTGTCGTGAGATAAAAAAGGTTGAATCGTGCTAACTGATTATGAATTGCAAACCACACTGGGTTTAGTTTGTGTTCTCCTAGCGATAGAGGCTGTGGTGGTCTCGACCTTTCTCTACTATTAGATTCCTAATAATGAAAATAAGAATAAGGAGAAATAAAAATGAAAATGACAAGAAGATGTGAATATATATTGGAAGACGGACATAAGTGCAATGCGGTTTACACTAGCCGCAATGGTCAGCAGAAGTATTGTGAACACCACATAGGTAACTATCAGAAGAATAGTCATCTAGAGGGTCACACACCACTGGTGAAAAGCACGAACAAGTATGCTCAAGGTGGCAACAATGACAGTATGCGACAATGGGTAATGCATAAGATGAACATGGAGAATATCGAAAAGAAAAAGATTGCAGACTTGGAATCGAAAGTTGCGAGGCTTGAGAATATCATTGATTCTATCACAAGCAACAAGAAAGTTGTGAAGGGAGTCTTGAGGCAGGAGATGAAATCTCAATACTTCAAAGATAGGATTGATGCCATTGTTGTCAAGAGATTGAGAACAAGTTTCAGAGGTGAACAAGAATGAATATTTTCGCATTAGATTTGAGTCCCAAGACATCTGCACAGATGATGATGGATTCCCATGTAATCAAGATGCCAACGGAGAGTATGCAGATGTTGTCTACTATCGCTACTCATCTTGGTATCGAAGATGCACCCTACAAGCCTGTGATGTTGAACCATCCTTGCACTATTTGGGCGAGGCAGACTTCACAGAACTATCAGTGGTTGAGGAAGCATTGCTACTTCTTGTGCAAGGAGTATACCGTTAGATATGGTCGCAAGCACAAGGTCGAGGAGACACTTGAGGAGTATGCGAATGTCTTCAACCAAGTCGAGGATATTCTACCTGCAACTGGTTTGACACCTTTTGGTATCGCTATGGATGACAGGTATCGTATTCCAAGAGATTCAAATGAGAGTGGATTCGATTATGCAATTCGTTCTTACAGGCACTACTACTTGCAGGGCAAGTGGAGGATATCTTCTTGGAAAACACAAGAGCCTGAGTGGTGGCCGAAAGACCATTATCTCAAGATGTCTTTTGAGTTTGACAGTAGTGCCAAGCAGACTGAAGATTTATTCAGTCAGATATTGAAGAGGTTGAAAGCATGAAGTGCAGAAGATGTAACGGAACGGGAACGGCAGTTTCATTTACCGCAGACGGTGAGAAAGAGCCGGAACAGTGCCTGTGTGTTTTGGAAGAGGATTACTTTTCCTTCTTACAAAGACACGGTATTCCTGAAGCAGAAGGAGAAATAGAGATGAAAGGATATGTCAGATTTCAGAATGGCATAGTCTCAATTTCTCAGATTGAAGGCTTCTCTTGGAAGAGATTGAAAGCCGGAGACCCACTACTTGAGATGTGGGATAGACAGAATTACACAGATGATGTTTACAGTGTGGTAATCTTCCTAAAGGGAAGTAACAAGTTTATGACAACAACCACACAGAAGAACCTAGACCAAATGATTGCTAGGTTCAAAGTTTGGAATAATGGAGATGATTATAAAAATGGTATTGAAGAAAGAGAAGAACTTCTACTCTAGTGTTAATTGGTTGTATAAGTTAGATGATGATTTAGAATCATTGCCTAAGACAGTCGATGAATTAGCAGACTGGTTATGTCTGTATAATGACATACCGATAGTAGAGTTAGAAAGAAAGTATGAACGTAGAATTCTATGGAAGAGAGTGTTAAAGAAACTATTCGGTTTCATTGTAGCACTCATTCCTAGAGATGAATTTAATGGGAGGTATAGATAATGATAATAAGAATGATAAAAAATATGATGCAGAAAAAGAATGATAGCAAAATAGAACCTGATATCTTTGTGGATAGAGACCACTGGTTTAGGGTTCTTTGGAGAAGTGATTTCGCTACACAGACGAAGATGTTTGAGGAAGCGAGAGAACGGGGGTATGACATATGAAACAAGAAACAACAGTTGAGTTTCGACTTGTGGATGATGGACAACTACCACCGATTATGATATCGATGGGAGACAACGATGGAGTGAAAGTTGTATTGAACAACCAACACAAGATTTGGATGTCTCTACATCGTAAGACAATCGGTGGATGTGCAGAGGCTTTGTTTGAAAAGATAAACGAACTTCTGTATGGTCATCTCTTAGAAGTAAGAAGAGATGAGTTGATGGACATGGAAGCGAGTGAGGAACATGAGTAGAGAAGTCGGTAGATGTGCTGGCTGCAACAAGATGACAGTCTTGTGGAAGTCCTACACTGGTAAGGGAATCTTCTGCAAGGCTTGCAGTAAGAAAACGTATGTAGGTGAATAGGAATATGAATGATGATGTAGAATATGTAATGAAGAACGCTAAGAGAACTCTTGGTGAAGGAAGGTGGGATAAAATCCTGAAAAGGGAGATGGTCGCACTTTCAGTTGCTGATAATTATGATAATGCAAAGTATGAATGGAAGGCAACGGGAGAAGTTTGGTGGCAGGGTATTGGAACTCCAAGACCTGCTTGGGCTTCTGAACACCCGAACAAGTGCCTTTGCTCTCACTCGATTGTGTATCACTTTGAGATAGAGAACACAGAGACAGGACACAGGGATTGTGTTGGTTCAGACCACATCAATTCCTACATGGTTCTTCGTGCTATCCAAGATGAGATGGGTATCGAGCCTGATGCAATCACTGAAGAGATGATTGAGGAATGGATTAAGACCAAGGTTAGTTCCATGATGGCAACTGCTTGGTGGAATGAGAATGGTGAAGAGTTTGAGGAGATGTTCAACGAAGTTAAGGAACTCGACCTGAGAATCAACGTGCATTTTACTGGAAAGTATGTGTACGATTCCAAGTTGGGTGTTTCTGTTCCTGAGACTAAGATTCGGAAGAAGAGTTCAGGAACATTCGGAGATGAAGATTACAAGATGAGTTCTATCGTTTGGAGATGGAATCATCCTGATAATCCAAAGGCTCAGATTAACACAAAGGGATATCCCAATGAGAAACTGATGTTGGATTTGACTGACTTCTCTGTTAAGGTAAACAGACACAGGGCTAAAGTCCTTGAAGAAGACAAGATGATTGAGGATAAGGTCAAGAGAAAACTTGCATGGGAAGAGCAACAGAGTATACGAAAGGCAGTTCAAGAAGAACAAAGAGTTGCTGAATTGATGGATGGTTGTGATTTCTATGATATTCCTATGTTCAGTAAAGATATGGGAATCAATCAGTGGGAGACTAGATTCCTATTCGACATGGAGATTCGAGTTCGTGGCAAAAAAGGTATAACAGAGAGGCAATTAGAGAGTTTGATGAAGATAATCAATCGTTATAATGATAAGCCAACTGAACGTCAGGTGAATTACCTGCGGGCTTTGGGCTACGATGGAGAAATTGAATCTTTAACAAAAGGTATGATATCGAAGTTAATAGACGATTTAAAGGAGGAAAAATAATGACAACAAAGAAGAAAGAAACGAAGAAGACTGAGAAGAAAGTGGATGAGAAGGATGCACGTATTGCTGAACTAGAGCAGTTGCTCTTGCAGAACAATGCGAACATTCAGACTCTAGTGAACACCGCCAACAATTACATTGGCTTGTGTGCTCACTATGAGCAGACCATCAACATCCTGACTGGTCGAATTCAAGAACTAAAAAAGAAAGAATAAAAATGGAGGAAAAAATATGAAATTGGTAATAGTAAATGAAACAGGACACACAGACATGACAGTGAGCCAAGTAGAGGTGATTGACCAAATCAATGACCACCCTACACATTGGATATTTGTAGATGGAGACATGGTAATCCGTGAGAACATCACAGATGTCAATTGGGAAACTGTCGATGAAGTAAAACTTGTGCCAGCAGTAGTTGGCGGCAGGTTCTGATTAACGTAGCCCAAGTCTTAGCAGGGGTAGATTGACTGCCAAGTAGGTGCGAAGCCTACGTCAAAATAAAGGAGGACATAAAATGGAATTACAACAAGAAATAATGTCGGACATCACTGTTCACATGAAGTATGCAAAGTACGATGCAGAGAAGATGAGAAGAGAATCGTGGGCAGAGATATGTCAAAGAAACAGAGACATGCATCTGAATCATGTAGATAATCTAGACATTACAAAGGAAAACAAAGAGAAACTAAAGAAAGAGATAGAGAACGTTTACACTAACTTCGTCTATCCAAAGAAAGTATTGCCTTCAATGAGGTCAATGCAATTTGCAGGTAAGCCTGTTGAACTCTCACCTAACAGGGTATACAATTGTGCTTACATGCCTATCGATTCATACCTGTCATTCTCGGAAGCAATGTTTTTGCTTCTAGGAGGAACAGGAGTAGGTTATTCAGTACAGAGACATCATGTAGAGAAACTACCTGAGATTAGACTGCCTAACCCTAAGAGAACTTACAGACATCTGATTGCAGATTCTATCGAAGGATGGGCAGATGCAGTCAAGGTGTTGTTTGAATCTTACATTGGTAAGAGGTCAACGACAGTTAGGTTCGACTACTCAGACATCAGACCGAAAGGTGCGTTGTTGAAGACTAGTGGTGGTAAAGCACCCGGTCCTCAACCACTGAAAGAATGTCTAGTCAAAGTAGAGGGTATTCTATCTAACAAAGGTAATGGGGATTGTCTTTCTACTCTTGAAGCACATGACATTGTTTGTCATATTGCAGATGCAGTATTGGCAGGTGGTATTCGTAGAGCAGCACTCATCAGCCTGTTTAGTGCAGATGATGATGAGATGGTGACTTGTAAATCAGGTCACTTTTGGGAGAAAAACCCACAGAGAGCGAGAGCGAACAACTCAGTTGTATTGCTACGACATAGAATCAAGAAGGACTTCTTCAACAATCTATGGAAGAGAGTTCAAGAGTCAGGAACAGGAGAACCCGGATTCTACTTCACTAATGACAAGGATTGGGGAACTAACCCTTGTTGTGAAATAGCACTTCGACCATATCAGTTCTGCAACTTGACTGAGGTTAATGCCTCTGATGTTGAAAACCAAATGGATTTGCATGAGAGAGTAGAAGTTGCAACTATACTTGGAACACTACAAGCATCTTACACTGACTTCCACTATCTAAGGGAAGTTTGGAAGAAGACCTCAGAGAAAGACGCATTACTTGGGGTATCGATGACTGGTATCGCAAGTAACAGAGTCTCGAATCTAGACTTGGAGAAAGCAGCGAACCATGCTAGAAGAACGAATGAGAGAATAGCAGGTCTTCTTGGAATCAAGAAATCTGCAAGGATAACTTGTGTGAAACCTGCTGGAACTACTAGCCTAGTGCTAGGTTCTTCTTCAGGCATACACGCTTGGTTCGACAAGTATTACATTAGGAGAATCAGAGTTCTGAAGACAGAGCCAATCTACGATTATCTTGTAACTAAGTTTCCTAATTTGGTTGAGGATGATTACTTCAATCCCAATCAAGGTATCATCTCAATACCACAGAAGACACCTAAAGGTGATGTGATAACTAGGGATGAGTCAGCATTGGAGATGCTTGAGAGAGTCAAGCGTTTCTCAGTTGATTGGGTAATGAGTGGACACAATAGAGGTGTTAACACTCACAACGTTTCTGCAACTGTCAACATCCGTGAGGATGAGTGGGATGATGTCAGGAACTGGATGTGGAAGAATAGAGACTTCTACAACGGTCTTTCCGTATTGCCTTATGATGGTGGTATCTACAAGCAAGCACCATTTGAGGCAACGGACAAGAAGACCTTCGACTTGATGTTCAAGGAACTCAAGGAACTAGACTTGACTGAGATAGTAGAGACTATGGACAATACTAACTTACAGGGCGAACTTGCTTGTGCAGGTGGAGTCTGTGAAATATGATGAGCAAAAGACAACTATTGACTATCAAGCAAGAAATTATTGATAGTTTCAACACACCTGCGAGCAAAGCAAACGTTTCTAGATATTTCGACCTTCTAGAAGAAGGCAGAGTCAGACCCAAGTACGTTGTGCAAAGATTAGAGTATCTCATAAGAATGGGACATTCTAATATTGAAAATACAGATAAACTAAAAGAAATGTATGATTTTAAATTATACTATGAAAAAAATAAAGATGAAATGAGTGATTATTATGAAAATAAAAATATTAATACCAACACCTGATGATAGAAGAGAAACCATCTCCTCTAGTTTTCTATACAGGACAACTAGACAGAGAAAATATACTATGGGTAGTTACGAATTGCAAAGTCGCCGTATGAATAAATTTGGTGAGCATGTAATTACTATACCAAGACCTGAGATTAACAATCGCAGAACTAAGAAAGGGTATGACCCAATATTAGAGAGTATAAAATCTAAGATATCAAATACGTTCATGAGTCCTAGAAGGGGATATTCTGAATATGATGATGATTGGCTTTCTTGGTTTGGTTGGAAGTACGGTGGAGAGACTGTTCTAGTATCTCTATCAAAGGTTAATGGACAGTTTCTATTGAATAACGTCAAGAAAAACAAGGAAGACTGTGCTTCAGCCCTATCTAAGATTATTATGTATGGAACTACAAATCGTTCTTGTGATAGGTTGAGGGAATACATCACTAAGAATGTGAACTACTCTCAGAATATTATCTATGCATTGGAGAACAGAACACCATACTGGTTCTTCAAGGAGGGTCAGAAGATTGAGTGTAGAATCAACATGCAGTTGATTGATGAGAATGAAATCGCTTTGGAGATATCTGATGGTATTTGGGGAAGCATGAAGGTGAAGGATGCCAACATATTCATCAATTCTTACAGAAGTAGTAGTACACGTTCTAAGAAGTGGGCTAACTTAAGCCCCAAGAAACTATTCAAAGCAGTAATGAAAAGAGAACCTAGTGATTCTGAATTGAAACTCATGGTTGCTTGGTTGATGCAGAATCGAACTTCTAAGATGGTGGAAGACAGAGCAACAGTTCTGTTGAAAGAGATGACAGATAAGTACGATGATATGTTCTTACTCAATGCTGCAAAGGCTAGAGAACATCTAGGCATCGCAGCCTCGGACAATTACGATTATGCAGTTCTAGTCAGAGGGAAGTTAGGTGACTGGATAATCTACAAGAACGAAAACAGTTCTAGGTTTCAAAGAGTCAGTGCAGTCTTTGTTAAGGGGTTCAAGAAATATGATGGCCCATTCTGTATAGACAATCTACATGACAATTCAAGCATCGGAGACCAAATTGCTTCAAGGGCTATGATTTTGAAGAATGACAGACAGGCGAAGACTATGATTCACACGCTTGCTAGGGTTGAACCTACCAATTATCGTGTGAGTGATAGAGTCGAAGGCACTATGGCATACATAGGGTGGTCACAATGACTCAAGTGTGTGTAGAATGTAGTTGTACTTCTTCTACGTTTGATGAGAGACTCGGAGAGGTTGTGTGTGATGACTGTGGATTAGTTCAAGTTGTCAGACCCTTTGAGGAAACTGTCTCTTGGATAAGTGCGAAAGAGAAATACATGCCAACAAAGGACAATGACAGTGCGAAGGGTCTTGGTTCGTACATCATGGAGACTAGGACTAAGACTGACTATTTCCTCAAGAGGGAACACATCAGAGCAAGACCTGTAACTGAGACAGAGAAAAGAACGATACTTCACACTAGAATGTATCTTTCATACTATGATGTATCAAAAGCAGTGTTGGATAATGTTCCTAGAAACTACCGTTCTCTTCGTGAGGATAGGATGACTAGGGGAATACCTGTCGAATACATAGCAGCAGGGTTATCCTACTTCATGCTGAAAGAGGCAGGATATGGTGTTACACTTAGAAAGCACTCTAATCAGATTAAAGTGGAGTTTGCTACGATTGCGAAGTATGCGAAGAGAATCGCAAGGCACTTCAACAAGTCGTATGTATTCGCTGACCAAAATCCTGTGCAAACCTTGAGAAACACATTGGAGAGAATGGATAAGGTCTCATCAGATTACAGACAGAGTTGCATATTAGTTGCGGAGAAGATATTCAGAGCACTAGAAAGTTCAACAATTAGGTACACGCCTAACATGCAGAACTCAACTCTTTGGTTAGTTGCTAGAATGATGGGTGAACCACATTCACAGAAAGTAATAATCAACGCAGCATTGAATGGTTCTGAGATGGGAATAAGAACCTCAGTACCTGAGATGTTAGGCTATCTTGGTCTAACGAAAGAGAAGATGCTCTCATTGAGTGTCGAAGAATTCCTAAGCGGGGCATACGAATGAATGAAGGAGATGACATAATAAGAAAAATAAAGAAAATGCAGTATCACTTTTCTGCATTTATAGACTTATACGAAAGTCTTCCAAGGCTTCAGAACATAGTTCGCAGAACAGTCTTGGAGGATGCAATCACCGTTGTTGGTGCGACAATGGATGGTATAACAATGGAAATAATTGATGCACATCAAATGCAAATACAAATGGAAATATTAGAAGGTAATGAAAATGAAGAAACACAATGAAAGAAAAATAATGATAATAGGAGCAGGTGGAATTGGAAGTTATTTAGTACAGTTCCTAAAGAGAATGAATCAGGCACAGAGAACAAACGTTCCTGAGACTCATCTATACAACATCACTGTCTTTGATGGTGATACTGTTGATACCAAGAACCTTGGATATCAAGCGTATGATGAGTTAGATGTTGGTGAGAAGAAAGTCGAATGTATTTCGGGTATAAACTCTCAACCATTCAATGTTCTACTTGACAAGCAATTACAGGGATATGACTTGGTGGTGTGTTGTGCAGACAACCTAGCCGTGAGGCGTTTGTTGTATCGACAGGGGTTTGGGGCAGATGCTAACTTGAAGTGGCTAGATTTACGCTCAACGGGTAGAAATGCCGCATTGATTTCATACAAGGTTGACCCTAAGATGATGGACACATTGCTGATTGGTGAAGAGGGTTCTTTCTCTTGCCAAGCACAGAATTGGGATGGAAGTGCGAAGGATATCAACTGCATGAACATGGTGATTGCAAGTATGGGTGTTCAGTGGATTCAGAGATGGTTCAATGACAATGAAGATGTGATAGACATGAAGATGGTGAATCTATGAGAGCCGCTTCTAAGATACATGTCGAGTATGAGGTTCTGAAGTATCTCATGGACAAGATAGACCTCACAGAGTTAGAAGAAAGGATGTGTCCTTCAGGTGATGATGTTGCAAGCAAGAGATTCGCAGATGGTGCTGACTCAGTATCCAATCTAGTGAACAACATGATTGTAAGAAGACTGCACAGGTTGCCGAAGAAGCATCCTGCCTACA
>Ga0208666_1000506_pt1 | contig 18246 bp, 28 predicted proteins | sample 5B_taG_FD_184078 | JGI IMG/M metagenome (GOLD analysis project Ga0208666, IMG submission 184078) | Marine viral communities from the Subarctic Pacific Ocean - 5B_ETSP_OMZ_AT15132_CsCl metaG (SPAdes) (version 2) | ecosystem: Environmental > Aquatic > Marine > Oceanic | place: Pacific Ocean...
ATGCCTTGCCCAAAGTGTTTTGCTCAACCAAGAGAATTATGTAAAAGAAAACCACAAAAAAACGGTATTGTAAGAAATCATCACGAACGTCAAAAATTATTCCATGACCACGTTGCACAAGTTGCGCAAGAGTGGGTGCTACATGCTTTTTGAATTTTATATGGTAGCAACCACGCAAGAACAATTAAATGAATTTTTAAGTTTGGAAACTAATGACTAATTTAGCTGGACGCCCACCAACAGGGCAGAAAATAAAAGTAAAAAAGAAAGATAGTAAATATCTGCAAGCTATAAGAGAAATGCCTTGCTGCGTCTGTCAACGCTTTGGTGAGAGCCAGAACAGCCCTACAACAGCGCATCATCCTATACACGATAGATTTAGCACTGAGAAACGTCCTGACAGCACTGCTATTCCGTTATGTGAGGGGCATCACCAAGGGCTTTGGGATCAGACTAAAATAGCTTTACATAAAGAAACAAAGCTGTGGCGTGAGACTTATGGCCCTGATTATTCTTATTCACCAGGATTTGTCCAAGACACTGACATATAAAGCACTGCACCACGATCAGGGTGACAATACATCTTTTTAGCTTTTATACTGGTTACTTGCTTGTCATCCATAATAATTTTTCCAGACGAGATACCGTCTAGTGCTGCTTTTATAATGTTGTCTAAATCAGGTTTTGTTGTGTGCTGTAGAGCGCCATATTCAGCCTCCATGCGTTTAACCTTAGACCATGACTTAGGTATTTCCATGAACGCTATTATTTCTACTGACACAAAACGTTCTGTCGGCTCTAGCTTTGCCTCTTGCATTGCTTTCCAAGCTGCTGCTTGAATACGGCTTTCATATTCCTTGGTTTTATCTGGCGTGTAAGCTTTGCCTGTTCTGGTGAACCTGGGTCTGCCTTTGCCTTGTGGTTGACCTGATACCTCAATTTCTACTTTGTACACTGCTTTAACCTGTCAATTGATTTTTATTATTTATAGTTTTTATCAAACTTTTTTTCAATATTTCTTATTTTTTTATCCACATGGGGTTTACAAGTCTCACAATAGAGACTAATCTACATATATAGACAAAAGAGGTACACCAATGAAACCACATTACCAACATATACCAGTAGAGTATCGTGGCTTTGAATTTGTATTAGAGGTTTATTACTCTTTTACAGAAAGCCAATACAGCGACGAATTACAGGGCTGTAGTGCAGACTTTGATGTTTGTGACTTGCACCACCCAGAAAGAGCTAGACCTATCTCAGCGCGGCTCTCCAAGGCTCTAATAGCCGAATACCATAACAGTATCCATGAACAGTTAGTAGAGGAGCATGTATAATGCAAGTGAGTGAAGAAGAAATAGAAGCAGCTAAAACCAACAATGGCGGTTGGACTAAAGAACAACTTGAACAATGGGGTGTTTCTTGGCCTCCAAAAAAAGGCTGGAAAAATAAACTGTTAGAAGGAAATAAAAAAATGCGTGTTAAATTAGACATTATGGAACAGGAAGAAATGGCATGGTCTGCGTTTGCTGACATATTGCCAACTTGTGAAACATTAGGTGATGCACAAGAAAAAGCACACAAGCTAATGAAAGAACGCAACTTAGAAGAATACATAGAAGAAAATACCATAGATGAAACAGTTACCGAATACTGGAACGAAAGATGGAGTAAGTACATATGAGCAAGCAAGAAAGATGGATAGCGTTTTTCTGGGCTGTAATGCTTGGACTAGCAGTCATTAATATAGATACGTTTTTTGTGGTGCAATAATGGAAACCTGGAACGAAATAAATGAGAGACATAGGCGTGAACGGCTTAACCTAGTAGCGCAATTCTCAAAACAAACTACGCAAACAGAAGCAGCAAAAAAACTAGATATGTCTTTGCAAGCCCTTAATAACTTTGTGCATAGAAATAACATACATTGGAGCATTATCAAACAAGGCATTAGAAATGAAAAAACTTAATCACGGACAAGAACAGGAGCTTAAATATTTTAAACAACAAGAAGCAAAATGGTCTGAGGAAAGGTATAAAAATGACCATGATAAAAACGCTTGGAATAATTATGAATTAGCAAAAACAGAGTTAAAACTGTTTGTAAGTAAATTGAGGAAAGAAGGTTATCACATATGAATTATATAGAGGCATTTAAAAGTAAATTTCAAAGATTACCAACAGAAACAGAAATAGGTTTCCTAATGGTAGCAGTAGCAGAAGAAGAACAGATGAACCCACAAACAAGAGCAAATCGTTTTATGAGAAATGGATTTGTTGCAACTACATATCAAGAATGTCGTGGGGAAGAATAGGAGTACTTCCCCAAAAAATTAATACAAAACCAATGAGGAAAAAACAATGCTAAAATACTTCACATTTATGGTATTAACTTATTTTATCCAAGGCGAACAAACAACGCATAACATAGTCTTTCCATCATATGACGCTTGCAGCCATTCTAAGGCCGCTATGTACGCTATAATGGAAAATCAGCATGATGATGTGCTAATTTACTGTAAGGGTACTCAGGTGGCTTCTAATACGCTTGTAAAGCCTATGCCTAGACCTTAACTAAGCCATTTATATATTTTCATGGTTTCTTCTTGGCGGTGCTTTAATCCATTGTAACCGCCATTTACTCTTTTTGTCAGAGCCTTAACGCTTTCTGATGAGGGAGTAACATCACACATATCCCAAAGCTTGTTACGCTTAAAAAACCAGATAGCACTTTCCATAGGATAATCTGTTGCAACCAAGTCTGGGTCTTTCATTACTTCTGGCAGGTTCATATCATTGGCAAACATAGCATAATTTTCTTTAAACGTGCATTGTAAGAAGCCTCTACCGCGCCATAAATAACCTTGACCATTGTTGCCGTATCTGTGTCCGTAAACCCTATCAGCAAGCGCCTGTGGGTTTCTAGCGCACGTTTCAGCTTCACTTTCGCTGTCAAAATACTTACCAAAAACTTTAAGAATAGATGCTGTAGAATAATTAAGGTTTTCTTCTGTGTAACGAAATGTACCACTTTCATGCACTAACTGCCCTAGAAAGTGCGCTCCACGCTCTGGGTTTAACGTGTAGTGATTGCAGATAGCCTTTGCCGTATTAGGGCCAAAACTACCGTCAGCACTTGATCCTATTTTAACCTGAAGTTTTTTTAATGCTTCACTCATTAACAAATTCCTTTGTTCCACATAACCGTTCGTATACCATATCGGTTGTGTATGCTTCTGCCCATTTGTTTTCTGTGAATGTACAGAACGTCCACAAGTCATTTACATCATCATTCAATATATCAATTATATCTTGTTGTGCAGATGCTTGGCCTTGCAGATGCTCTATGTCATGCACTAATGAGCTGATATACCAGACCAACGCAACCAACTGCACAACCATTGCAAAGGCTAATGAAATGTTTACCTTCATTTTTTCTTAGCTTTCTTTTTTGCAGTAGCACTTAAATCTTTAAAATGAACTAATTGTTTGCTGGTTTTTCCATGTGTTTTACCGCTATGTAACTGACCATTTGGCATTTTATGTGTGCCGCCTTTATGCTCAGTTCCATCTTTAAAATAGTGCTTCATTCCTTTAGCCATTTTTACCTCTTAAAAAATTTCTGTACGCCTCTGACACCAAACGATGCAGAGATTGCTATGCCCAAGCTGTAAAAATACCAGTCTGGTGCTTTGGAAAGCTGTTCAAAACCACGATCAACCCAACCTTCTGTTCCTGGTATCCAACATAAAATTAATGGAATACTTAGAATTATTACAAAATATTCGTCTTTCCAACTTGATTGAGAACCTTGCGCCATCATGCGTTCCCAATCAGCTACAGAAGTTTCTTTGCTTAAAAGTATTTTAGCTTTCGCTTCAGCCTCAGTTAACTTGAGCTTTGCATCAGCCGCTTGCTTTTGAGTTTTAGCATTTAACCAACCGCCAGCAAGTTCAGCAATTGGCCCTATAAACGCTTGTAACATTACTCACCCTCCATTTTTACACTTGCTGATTTACCGTTAGCCTTTGCGCTGTAGGCATTGAACCCCATGAACGCCCCCACCACTGCACTGGCTGACAATACGTAAACTGATGCAACATCTGTAATTAAACTTGCCGCTTTATCAAACCCAAGGACAGAGGCAAGCAAGATAAAAAAAGGATAAATTAGCATCCCAAATAATGCAAAGGCAGTGAACCTACGCTCTGAATTGCGCTTTAAATCTTGGTCTACCATCTCCAATCTGGCCTGTTCCAACCGCAGATTATCCCACTCATTTCTTTCTATAACACCATTTTTATTGGCGTCTACTTTATCAAATTCTGTCATCTCTTCGCCCTAGCATATGCAATTGCTATTCTTTTTTCTCGTGTGATTATAACAACTTTTCCCAATTTGTCATATATTATGTATTTATTGCGAAATTCTTTAAGTGTCACAACTCTATTTTAATACATACCACTTTTGCTTTATCGCTTGTGACAAGAACTTTAGCGTCTTCTTTAGCAATCTCACACACCTCTTGTTTGGTATAGCTTCCAACATGATAGTGTTCAAATCCACCTGTTGATAATTGCACCCAAAGTAAAACCCACATTACCAGCGCCCTTGCTTGCTTCCCCAGAAATAAAATAACCCAAATAATATAGCTGCACCAACACCAAATATTATTGCACCTATTGCAAAGTTAATAAGCGAATCTATTTGCTGTTGTTTTCTATAAACTTCATCACGTTGTCTCTTTCGCATCTGCGCCTCTATTTGGAGCAATTCTTCGTAGCCAGATTTGCCGTAATTCCAAGTCACAAATTCTTTCATCTCAGATCTTAAAAATTCCATTTTCTTTTTCTGAGCGAATAGTTCCAGTGCGGTTTCCTGGTCACTACCTTTAAAAGTTTTTTGCCAGAAGGGTGGATTTTTCTGACGTTCTTCCGCGTTACTGAAGTCGCTCATGGCACGACCCCAGCTAGCTAATTGGCTACCGCAATCTTGTAAATCACGACCTGCGGCAACGGCAGATTTTAAAGTTTTAAATGCGCCAGCGGCCAAACTAACACAGGAAATTGGGTCAATCATTAGACCTTAGTAAGAATAGAAACCAACATTAAGATAATTGCGCCAGCACTGCCAAGAATAACCATTTCCACCCTTTGTATTCTTGCCATCATTTGTTTCCAGCGTTCATCAAGTTGAGTTTCCACTTTTACTACCCTCTTATCTAAAGATGCTAATGTTGGTTTATTCATATCAATATCCGTTTGCTACTAACTTAGAAAAATCGCCACTCATAAGTTTCTTTTTAACATATGCTTGAAACTCTTGCGATCCTATATTTGCGCCACACTCTTTAGCCCACATTTCCGCAATGACAAAAGGGATAGAACCAGCTAACCGCATTTCGCTGTTAGGGTTGTGACCTTCTATGTTTCGCTCTTTGTTAAAATCAAGTATGCGCTGCACGTCCTGAGAGCGCTTCACAACGAGCTTACCATCTTCTGTGTGGTAAGAGGTATTTAATACTGTATTGCTCATTCTGGGGCTTCTCCACCTTCCCACGCTTCATTTACGTCAGGGGTATCAGGATTATCTCCGATAAGCTGCCCTTTATCGTTTCGCGCTCGTTTAGGTTTTTCATCAGATGTAACTTCTTCTGCAAATCCATTTTCAATAAAAGTTGCAGCTTCTTCTGCACTAACCTCAACAATATCGCCCATGTTTTTAGCTTCATTATCTAAAAATGGCTGGCGATCTGTAGTAATTTTTATTTTCATATAAAACTCCATTGGTAGAGGGGCATTTCTGCCCCCCTTAATATTATGATGCGTTTATATCTGCAACAACACCGTGTGCTTTCTGTGAAGTCACCTGTAAGCCATATTCACAAGAAATGAGACGTCTTTCGCTCAGACCTGTTTTCGCTAATGGCTCTTGCTTTGCTGTTTGTAGATAAGCAACTTCCGCATAGTTTGGATCAAGAACAAAAACATCTGGTGTATAATTTACACTAGACACTGTTCTTACACGCATATGACGGTTTGGCACTATCTGAAGCTCACCAAAATCACTGATATATACATCAATAGCAGCATTAAGTTTGCTATCTTCAGCTTCTTTAAAGCGTGTTGCGTTACCAGTAAAAGTTGATATTTTTTGCTTCTGTGCAGAACCACACATAACAATAGTTGGCGTAGCACCAGAACTCCAACAATCTGCAATTACAGATTTAAGGAGTGTCTCTGTAATAGGACGTAAAGTCCCATCTGTTGCTGCTGCGTTTACCGAACCACTTTCACCTGTTCCAGATGTAGTACCATTAGCACCACCTGAACCACGAGATACGTTAGAAGTTAGGTAAGCTGGTAGCCCTGCTGTTTGTCTAGCAGTACCAGATGAGCCTACAGCGGCTGCTACGTTTGCTAGAAGCATTGCTTCCATATCACGCTTTAGTTCGCTTAATTTGTAAGCTACTTGCTTTGCAACAGTTTGTGCATTTGCCACACCATTAACAGCCTGGTTGGTTGAAGATACTTCTACAACTTTAGCTGAAATTTGTGTGTAACCACCTTTACGAACAGCGTTAGTTGGTGCTGTGTTGGATAGTCCTACATCACCCTCTATCTGCCTGTTTGCGCCAGTAGCCGCCAGGTCAACTTCACTCCACTCAAAGTAAGTGTTGTCAACGTTGCGTGTGCCAATAGCAGACATAAAAACAGTCTCCGTTGGCGAGATAGAAGCCATAGCGTCTGCTAAGTCCTCTCTTATTGTAGAGACATCATAGGTCTCATTTGTATTTGCTGTAACAGCCATTGCTGTATCCTTTCATGCAAAAGTTAGTTATTCATAAGGAAATTGGCAACATCCTCAATGCTACCAGTTCTCCTCATTGCTGCCTCTGCTTTTTTAGCTTTGGATACTCGCCCAGAATTTGCCGCACGTTTAGCTGCTGGTTTAACTACTGGCCTAGCGCCTTCGGCTTTTTGTTGAGCCTTGCCCTTGTTAGCCTGTAAGTCTTGCCATTTTAACGCATCATTTAGTATACGGACTTCTTCAGCAGTTTTAACAGTTCCAATTTGTTCATCTGTTAAATTGTAATGTTTTTTTGCTTTAGAAGACATATCTTGAATAAATACGTTACGCTTCTCAGGATCAGCAAATTCAGGCATCCATTCCGACAAGCGTTGCGCCTGTTGTTCTAGAAACTGATTGTTCTGCTGTTGCCTTTGTTGCGCTTCTTGCTGCGCCACATAATTAACCTGTTGGTCAAATTGTTGACGCTTGTCTACGGCACGACGATATTCTGCCTCTTTCTCTAAATAACCTAGAGGGTCACTAGCTTGTAGTTCCTCAGACGGATATTCGGGAATAGACGGAACATTGCCATTCTGCACTTGTTGTACCATTTGCATAAGCATTTGGCGTTCCTGGGCAATTTGTTGCTGTTGCTGTTCTAATGACTTTTTAGTTTCAGCAGTGTCAGCCATGCCCTTTTGGATATACTTTTGCCCTGAATAGCCACGTTTAAGTTCGTCCAAGGTTACCTGTTTTTCCGTTCCGTCAATTTTGACGGTGTATACAGGCTCTTGTTGAGCTTCGTCCTGTTCAGCTTCTTCGTATTCCTCACTCAAATCATCTTCGTTGGATTGAGCTTCAACGTCATCCTGTACTTCTTCTGCATCTTCTATTGTTTCGGTCTGACCGTCATCAGTTGCCTCTACAACTTCTTCTGTAGATTTCTCAGGATTATTTGGCGTTTCTATAATCAAATTATCGGCAACCGCCTGTAAATCATTGCCGTTGATGGGGTTAGTCGTTTCCACGGTGCTTTCCCTTCCCTCTTATGAGCGTGAGAGCGTCTATATCCGCTTGTAGTTCACGCTGGATTGCATTTAACGCTAGTATCATACTATGCGCCTTTTCACGCTTTTCTACTTCCGTAGCTGCGCTATTCGCAAAAACATTCATTTGTTGTTCTCGCAAATTCTGCATGGTTTTCATAAACCACTCATTCTCTAATAAAGATTTAGACCGTTTGGCCTTTTGCTCAATATCCAACGCCCATACCCATCATTTGTTCATTATGTGGTCTGCTTGCGTCTTGTTCAGCTTTAATACTAGCCGTATCTACAGCAGTGCCGTATTTACCTAAAATCTCAGCAACTTTTACAGCCAAATCTTGCACCATTTCATCCCTGGATAAATCGTCATCCATGCCTAATTTGTGCATTTTATACTGCATATCCATTTGAGCTTTAGACATATCTACTTGCGCTCTTGTTTGCGCTTTCATTGCCTCTGTTTGCATAAATGCAGCATTTGGATCAGGTTGTTGACCTTGCATCATTTGCTGTTGCTGCATCATTTGCTGCTGTTGCATCATCATTTGTTGCTCTATTTCTGGCGTCATAGGCATAAAGTAACGGTCTGCATTTCTCACACCACCAATAGCCAACATATCAGCCATTGTATTTCTTATTTGTGTAAGGGTCACTACTCCGTTGTTAGCACCATATGTATTGTATATTTGCTGTTGAATACCAAACGCTTGCTGTAATGCTGCCATACGTTCATTTTCACGCCCTGTACCTATGCCTACATTTACACTTAAATCCATGTCTGTTTCCCAAGCTGCTGGATCTACAGGTACAAAAGAACCATTTAAACGCATCATTTCTTCACCGTCTGCGTTTTTAACCATTAGCTCTAGCATTAATGAAAACAGTTGTTTCATGCCACCTTCTGCAAAGTTCCTGGCAATTACTTCTGCTTGACCTGTTTGACCTTCCATAGAAGCAGCTACCGCTGTTGCTGTAGAAGATTTAAGCACATCAGGGTCTAGCCCTTGCGCCATTTTAGAAACACCAGTTTTGTTATCTACCAATTGGTCAAAATACTGCAACGCTGGCAATGTACTTCCAGCAGTAAATGGCACAACCATTTCACTTATTGCACCAGGTTGTTTTACTCTAACAATGCGCCCAATTTCGTTATTTAAAAGGTCATCAACGGCTACCTGACCATCCATAATTTGAAGACCAGGATTGTTTGTTAGTGCAACATTATCTAAAATACCACGCAACATAGAAGTTGCAGCATCTTGGTCATCCATTACTAAATCAACTAAGCTTGTACCGAAAAATGCGTGTGGCTCTGGATCACACTCAAATATAGCATATGGTGCATTATCAGCTTCATAGAAGTTTAATACTTTGTAGATAGAGCCAGCACATATAAACTGATACAATTTAGGTATTCCAGTACCCTCAATATCTAATTCCATATATGCCTGGGTAACGGTTATTTTCTTTGAAGCTGTAGTAATATTTTCATCACTATCTTCATCTATAGAGTACCCTCTACGAGCAAATTCTGCTTCATCATCAACAACGCTGTATTGACCACCCTCTAAACCATCTAAGTCTTCTAGCTTAAAGCCCATAGCCAACAAATCACCCACACGCATTTCTGTGCTGTGACCACAAATATAGAAATTATCAATTCCACGAGCATTACGATCTACAAAGAAATCCTCTGGTGGTACGCTTTCTATACAAATATCACCCTTGGGAATTGTTCTTGATATTTTTACATCATGCTCTGGAACTTCTATGTCTATGCCCATGTCATCTACACTGATGCTCATACGCATTTCATGCTCTATAACTTCTACTTCATCATCTTCTACCAACAAGGCAAAAGCTTCTTCACTTAAATTAGTAAAAGTGTGGATTTCTTGGTCTGTTTCTTCATTATAATAGACATATGCAATGCCAGTTTTCTTAACTAAAGCATCTTGGAAAAGGTCATTTAAAACTTTATAGCCATTATGCTGTTGAAACTTATACGAAATATAAGAAGTAGCCTGTTCAGCTAATGCCACATCTTCTGGCCCTTTAGGAACAAATTCTACAGGTTTATCATTTGTTAAGAAAATACGTTGAATAGATGGTTTTATGCCACGAACTACTTCCCTGCATTTTGTAGCAACACATTTAGATCGTCCATCTTCATGCCCTATATCTACTTCACCATCAAAATATCTTTGTGATTTGATCCTTCTTGGAGATATTTCAGCCTCTATGAAATCTACAGCATCCTCAATAGCTTTGGAAACAATGCTTTCAATTTGTGTTTGGTCTAATGGTTCTAATCGCATGTTATTCCTATCTAGGTATAGTAGTAGCTGCTAACATTCTTAATAAATTGTTTTTTTCTAAATCTGTAATCATTTGGTTTTTCAAATAATTTTGTCCTAACGGTGTAGAAACTGCTTGGTTTCTTAGTGGACTTAATAATGATCCAGCCGCCGCAGAAGCAGCAGTTGTTACTGGATCTCCTTGTGAAAAAATCAAACCTGCTGACCCAAATCGCGCTGCATCTGTACCTGCACCGCCCTGACCTACTGCCGCCAAACGTGGTTGTGTTCCTGATTGTGGCAATGGCTTCAATACAACAGAGCCAGCTTTTGCTAAATTGCTTAGATCAGACTTCCCAAACAGATATTGGCGCTTGAAAACTTGCCCAGCACTTGTGCGTAAATTTTGTGGAGTAACCAAACCGCTTGTTGCATCCCCAGCTTTCATTAATGTTTTTTCTATTGTGAGAAAATCTCTATATTTTTTATTTGTATCAATCCATAACTTTGATTGTTCTTTTGTTAAGTTTCTATTAATTAAATCTTTAACAATTGAAATTGTTTCTCTTGCAAATTGTCCATCAACATCACCGCGTCTTGTCATGGCATTTAAAGTATTATGGAAACGCTTGATCTGATTTCCACTAAGAGACTGACCTGTTCTCGCTGATGTTTTTAACGCACTATAAATTTCCCGAAAAATTGGTGCTGCCATAGATGGAGATACTTGACCGCCATAAGTACCTAAAATTTGACTTAAATCTTCTAAATCTTTTGTTGTGGGAACAATTTTAGAATTTTTAAATTGTATTGCGCCGATAGAATTATTAAAATTAACTCCTAGTTGTTTATATACAGCCTCCAACATTTCTGGCGTTGCTCTATTAGCATCTATTCCAATTCTTTTTAAAGCAGCACGGCTAAAGGCTTCATAAGACGCTTCTTGTAGGTTTTTACCAGCAGCAGTGGCTTCTTCCCACGCTTTAATATTTACATCATCCGTTAATAGACCAGCACTTGGCACAACACCTTCTGCTTCTAATAAATCTAATTGCTCCTTTGTAGCCCCACCAAGTTGCCCACCTTTAGGACTAATTACCTTTTTAAAAATAGTAGGTGAAAAAATTGCACTAGCTATTTCTACAGGCAATTGTAATTTTGTGCCTTTAATACCTTCAAATTGACCAGCAAAATATGAAGTAATAGCTGGAACTACTCCTTGAGTGACAATGTTCTTACCAGCAAATGGAACAAACTCTGTAACTCTTTCAGTTACTGCGCCAGCCGTTGTTTTTGGTTCTTGATTTACAAATGCGTCAAGTGATGGAATATCTTTACGAACTTGGCTTAATCTGGGTGGATTTAAAAGTGTTTGACCCAAACTTTGATTGGAAACTTCTTCTGACGCCCCGACATCCCTATTACCAGTGACCGCATCAATAGAAGCTCTTGTTCTATCATCATATAATTGTTCATTGCCAGTGAGTTTAGTATAGCCTTTTTCTATTAAATTTGCGCCTAGTCCAACAATGTCTCTTGGTGCATCAATTAAACCTTCTACAACATTGTAAGCGCCTTTAGGAACAGCCTTTAAAACATCTTTAAATGTGCTTACTTCTGGTTCTGGCGGCTTTCTGGTTTTTAATTCTTTGTCAAATAACGCAGCGTTTGATAAATCATTATCCGCAATAGCTTTTTGCAATGCTTTTTCTAGTTTTTCTGTTGAAATGTTACTAAAATCCATTGATCATCCCTCTGGAAAATAATTTTCTGGGTCTATGTCAACAAACATTGGATTTGCCTTTGCCCATTTCATTAGTGCAGAATTAAATCTTTGATCTATCATTCCATTTTGCTCTATGTATTGATTAGCAAAATTATTAATTTCTATTTTTCTCTCTGCAACTGCGGTATTCATTTTTAAAATAAGCTGATTACCTAATTCTGATGTAGATAATGCTGGGGCCATTCTTTCCACAAATTTTCTATCTCCCTCTGAAAAACCTACCCCCAATGAACCACCCATTTTATCAAGAATTAGTTGTGCTGTTACTGCTTGAAATGCTTCTTGAGATCCGACATTTGCAGGATCACCACCAAGAGCCTCAATTACTTTTTTGAAAGCTATTACAGGTTCAGTAAGCGCACCACTTTTAAAATCTGGGTCATTCATTAAAGCTTTTAACACTCTTGATTGACCAATCATATCAACAGCAGAAGCAGCATCATCTTGGATTTTTGTAAGAGTTTTTACTCCAAGATCGCCAATACCCTTTTCCCAAGCCTTTTCACTGCCGCCAATAATAGTATCGCCAGCACCAACTTTAGAAATTTTCCCTGTAGTAGATACATTAAACAACTGATCTTCAGGTAAGCTTGAACCTGTCATTTCATTTACTTGTGCGCCTGTCATGGTTCTAAAAGTTTCTTTTGGTTTTGCGAAAACTTGATTATAGTACAGTGACATGGCGTCTTTAACGCTTAAACTATTATTTTCCAAACCAGCTAAAATTTGAGCAGCTACAGTATCACCTTGACTTGCTTTTTGTTGCAAAAACTGAATGGTTTTATTTTTATTGCCTTGAGCAACACGCTGTGCGCCCTGTTCTCTGATTTGTTCTCCAGCCCTCATTTCAGGAAGTATCAAAGGATCAAGAGCAGCACCAAATCTTTGAAATGGTGATAAGCCAGTTTGCTCGTTTGGCTTTCTCATGCGCTGAAAAAAACCTAACAAACCGCCTTGCTGTGGATCAGGGTTCATTGTCATTGTTTTCTCCTAAAACTGTGATGCTACTTGCAAATAATTAAATAAACCTGGGTTCTGACTTACTGTTTGTCCAGTTAAGTTTCCAGTTTGCCCTGTAACAGTACCAAGCATTGTGTTTAGACCTTGCGCTGGGCTACCTCTATATCGCTGCTGTTCTGCTTGTGCTTGATCTATCAATTGCTGCTGAATACCGCGCTGTTGAGCGCCCTGTGCAGCCATACGGTCTTGTATTGCAGTTCCGTAACCAAAACTAGTTCTACCTAAATTAGATAATTGATTAGCAGCTTGCAATCTTGTTGCCATGTCTTGCCGACCTGTATCAGCAAAAGTTCTTGCTGCTGACATACCTAGTTGTTCAGCTTGAGCAGCCTGACTTCCTAGACTTGCAGCACTAGCTCTACGAGCATTAGCAGCAGCTAAATCTGCTTGAGACATTGCTTGAGAGCCTTGTAAATTCAAATTAGCACCCTGTAGTCCAGCAGCTTGGTTTAGTTGCTGTGCAGTCATTCCCTGTTGAGCGCCAAAACGTCTAGCCTGATCTTCAAAACCAACATTAGTTCTACCAATTGCACTTTGTTGACCAACATCAAATTGTGCAGCTTGCAATGCCTGATTATAACCAGTGTTGTAAAGTGGGCTTAAAGCTTGACCTGTTTGACGCATTGCCGCTTCATCTAATCTGTCTTGCTCAACATCTCTACGGCTTCCAAACGCTTTTGATTTTGCAGCCCTTGATGCTAAGTCAACATTTGATAATTGTCTCTGTCTCTCTATTGCATCAGCAACAGGATTTATTACTTGCTGTTGATATGGGTTCATATAGGCTGATAAACCTACAGCAGCACGTTCTGGCCCTGCTTGCTGTGCTGCCTGATAAGAAGTGGCTTGTACATTTTGTGGGTTGTAGCCCATAGCTTGCTGAAAGCCACCCATAGCAGCTTGATTTGCTTGATAATTACTACCAGCAGTTAAGGCATTTGTTGCAGCGGTTGGTGCTTGATAATTCATACCAGCCGACATTCTATTCATTGCTCTTGGGTCAGTTGCGTAAGTAGTCCCAGCCGTAGTTGCTCCCAAAGCTTGCGTTTGTGCCGCTGCTGCTTGCTGAAAAGGATTTACCCCCCCTGCGCCTTGAACATTAGGCATTGGCGCTACTGGCGTTGGCTGTGGAGTTGCTACTTGCCCACCTGGTGTTTGTCCCCTACTACCCATAATATTCTCCTATTTCCCACCACTGCTTTGCATTTCTAACTCTACAGGTTGGTTTTCTAACGCTCTTGAGCCAACTTCTCCTGTTTCTGGATCAATACCAAAGCTTTCTGTATACTGAGCAAAAGCAGGGTTTTCATCTCTTAATAATCCAATTGCTTGATCTGCTAATGGTCTAGCAGAATATCCCTGAATACCACCCTCATATTGCATTGCTTGTGGCATATAACTTGAAGTATCAACAGTAGGCATACCAAAGGCGTTTGCCGCCATATCAGTATATTGCGCTGATAATTGCTCTTGTGGGCTTAATGCAGCTACTGTTGGGCCGTATGTAGGAACATAAGTAGCCTGTTGAGTTGCAACATCTCTACCCATCCCATAAGTTTGTTGAACCCCTGTTTCCGCAAATTTTGGTAAGGTTTGTTTTGTTTCTTGAGAGCCACCACCCATAATTATCTCCTAATCACTTTCACTATTATTTAAATCAAATGCGTAATTAGCACTTTTTAATTTCCACCCTAATGGCGCTAATGCTTTTTTCCAACCTAATCTACCTGTGATTGTTCCACCAGTGCAACCCTGACCAACCGCCCAATTAGTTATATCGTTGTTCATATCTATTAATTGTTCCAAATCACCACCAGCTAAAAACAGATGTAATACTTTCTTTTTAGGATATACCACAATTTCTGTGACAATGCACCCCTTTGGTGCAGCCCATAATTGCATCCTCATTTCAGCGATACCTAAGACAATATCATCAAAAGTATGTGTGCCACCTGAGTATTGCAGTGCGTCCTCTATCCAAGGCTGGCATCTTTCTAAATCATCGCTTAAAATAAAATCTTTCATAATTTTACCATGTACTTAACGCAACGCGTTTCCAAATTGCAGTAGAACCATCATGTGTGCCAACGCAAATATAAATATAATTAGTATCCCACGCAATCATCCCAGCCACATCTCCAGCAGAACCAACATTAGACGCTGGTGTACTTTGTTTAGTTGCAACCTGTTTAAATGATCCACTAGAAGATACTACAACATATTTTTTTGTTCTATCCCATAATAAAACACCATCTTCAGCAGCAGAAGAATATTGATCAGTAGCATCTAATTGATTGAGAGCCTTGCCAAGAAACTTCCTAATATTTTCAGCCCATGATTGTATATCTGGTGTATACGGTGGGACAATCCTCATCTACGCCCACCTTGCCGCGCATCTAATCGCATTATGCCAACGCGCCAATCTGACGCTGTGTTGCCCTCTACACGCATACGAACCTGACGCCCTTGAAACCTTACAGATGTTGGGTTGCTCATTGTAAATGGGCCGTAAGTTGTTTCAGCAGCAGTAGGATAAAACCTTGTTTTAAACTTTGCAGTAACGTCACCTAATGTTTTTTCATCAGGTATAAGTTCTACAACATTCATTAAGTTTTCACCATTTCCAATTGATATTGGGCCTGTTTCAGCAAATGGCGTTCCAGTGTCATAATTATAACCTATTTCGTGTTCGTATAAAATACCATTGCTTTTGATGTACATAGGGTAACGAAATACACCACGATCAACTCCAGCAGTGCGATCCATAGAGCCAGTAGTCCATATGTTTTCTGCGTAATCGTAAGCTACATATCTGTTACATTCCATGCTATCTGAGCTAGGATAAAACCACCATATTTCATTCCAAGCAGAGTTTACTACAGCACTAACTTTACTACGTTGGTCATTATTAAAATCAGAAAAAACATAATCTCCAACTTCACATGGTATATCTTGAACTCTACCACCAGAATAAGCAAAGAAACCACGCTGACCCATCCAGAACACTCCAGCGTCCACAGCTACAGCAGCAGCAGCACCTATTAACCCACAAGACGTTCCAACTCTTTCTAGACCATAAACAAATGGTGGCCCTTGATAGGTCATGCTGTGAGCATCTTCTGTAGTTAAAATCAGTGATTGCCCTCTTGTTCTTAAACCTCGTAAAATAACACCATTAGTCTGTAGTAGTATATCACCAGCTTGGTTTGTAGCGGCTGCTGTCCAAGTTGTGTTGTCTTCTTGATCTGACCACTGCACTTTTCGGCTATCACCACCAGCACCAAAACAAACTACAAATCTCTCTTCTGTAACCATAAACCCAGAACAAGAAGTAGGCGAGTTAGTTACTTGTGCAGCTTTAACAGCGTTGTTTAGTTGCCATTGGTACAGCTTACCATCATCAGGAGACATAGCTAGAAGAAATTCTCCATAGTTATCTAATGACCAGACGGTTGCTTTTAATATGTTTTCACTGTCGGCTCTTGGAAGTCCGTATTCCTCACGCCCATAAAAACTAGCGCCATAACCAGTGTTTATAGTTGCATCTACACGCCCAACAGTAAGTCCAACAGGAGTAATATCTGTTGAAGTTCCATCAGCTTGTAATGCGTACAATTTGTTGAAAGTTCCAGCAGCTAGTCTTCTATTTGCGCTGTTATCTTCCCAAGCTATTATTGAACGAGCAACACCGCTAATATTTACGCTTTGCCTTTGACGCCAACCACCTATAGGACGCAAAGCATCTTCATGCCAACGAACTAAATCTACATCACGCCATCTACCTTGTGACATAAGATCAGTGCCATTTCTATACTGACCTTTTGGAATTTGCATAGAAATTAACGGCATTATTCACCTTACGTTTTTACTAATAATTCTGTCGCTGAAATAGCAGTCCCTGCCAGTACACTTGGCGTTGCAGCCGTTGTGCCTATCGTTCCATTTGTTTGTACGAAATATTGTTGCCCTGCTGTAAGGCCAGATTGCTCATCATTTACTGCACCAATAATATCTACAGTTGCACCCTTGGTGTTAGCTACAGCGCCACCTTTGGACATACCAATGTAGTTTTCTGAGGTGAGGGTTGTAGAATCTGGAGCAAAAGCGATTGCTGTGCCGTAATTTGAATTGCCGTTATCTCTGTAAACCGTGACTACTTTATTACTATTACTATCAAAAGTGTTTTTGATGTAATTAGTTACGCCAGTGTTAAAAGCAGTTGCGCTACCAAAGCTTATAGATGTTCCACTTACTGTTCCTGCAACTATACTCGCTACGTTTGTGTCGGAGTTTAAATAAGAAACAACAACTTTATTAGAGTTGCTATCAAATTGCGGTGCAGGATAATTTGTAGTAGCAGCGTTGAAAACAACGGCACTTCCGAAAGATATAGAAGTTCCACTAACCGTACCAACTACAGCCGTACCATGACTAGAACTGCCTTGATGCCTAAAAGTAATTACCACTTTGTTGCTGTTACTATCAAAAGTAGCACCATTATGTATGCCATAAGTGCCTGATAAGATTGAAGCAGTGCTTCCAAATGAAATACTTGTGCCAGATACTGTGCCTACAACTGCGCTCATCTTGTTGCCACCATCATAAGCAGAATAAGCGATAACAACTTTGTTAGAATTACTGTCAAAAGCAACCGCAGGATATTCAACTTGATAGCTATGAAAAACTTGTTTACTGCCAAAAGATATAGAGGTTCCCGATACTGTTCCTACAATTGCAGTACCACGATTACTGTTAGACACGTCAGAAAACGCTATTACAATTTTGTTGGAATTACTGTCAAAACCCATATCCATGCGGCTTGAATTGCTACTATTAAAAACAGCCTCAGTTCCAAAACTTATAGATGTGCCGCTTACAGTTCCAACTATTGCAGTACCATAGTTGGAATTACCATTGTCCTGATATGCTATTACAACTTTATTGCTATTATTATCAAAAGCGATAGAAACCCATCCAGACTCGCCAGAATTAAATACGACAGGGGTTCCAAAAGTAATAGATGAACCACTTACTGTTCCGACAACTGCTGTGCCAGAAAAAGAATTATCTCCATCGTTATAAGCAACAACTACTTTATTTGAATTACTATCAAAAGTAGCATTTGTATAATTTACTGCCGCACTTTCAAAAACAGCCTCTGAACCTAAAGAGGCACTTGACCCACTTACAACACTCACAGTCCCATCAGCGTTCACAACTACAGGCTTACCGCTTGGCAATGTGCCACTCGCTACCGCTTTAAACTCACCACTCTCTTCAGCCCCTATACGTTTTAACATAG
>Ga0208666_1000508_pt1 | contig 18242 bp, 27 predicted proteins | sample 5B_taG_FD_184078 | JGI IMG/M metagenome (GOLD analysis project Ga0208666, IMG submission 184078) | Marine viral communities from the Subarctic Pacific Ocean - 5B_ETSP_OMZ_AT15132_CsCl metaG (SPAdes) (version 2) | ecosystem: Environmental > Aquatic > Marine > Oceanic | place: Pacific Ocean...
ATGGACTCCCTGAGTGATGTGCTGGCTAGGGCATTCCAAGATGGACAGCAGTTCGGCGGCGCGTCCCGTGCGCGAGACATGGCTGCTCGTCCGCCTTATATGAATCAGAACGACTTCATGCAGTTTGCCACGCGGGTTTTGCCGGTCGAAGCAAAGAAGATGGGTTTAGACATGGTGATTGTTCCGCCCAAAGAAGAATTTATGGCGGCACGGTCGTCTGACGTGGGTGGCGCAAGAGACGTTGCAGCATTCAACGCTGTCCTAGAGGGAGAAGACACTGCTCGTCGCGCGGCTCAAATTCTTCGGAAAAGGGCGGCTGCGGCTAAGAAAAACGACGCGGCTCCCACCGAGTTCAAATCACAACAAGAAGTGGATGATTTCTTGGACGAGGCAGGAGTGGTTGGCGCATTGCGAACAGAGATTGCACAATCTGTGCAACGGCAGGGAATCGCAGGTGATTTTGAGAAATTAGCCAAGGCGATTGAAACGACCATAAAAGAGGGTGACATTAAAAAAGTAGTCGCACCAAATGTTTCATTCGTGAACGAAAGAAAGCTGCGAGGCCACTTCCAGAACTACGGCAAGAATCTTGACGCTGCTTTGAGTAAGCTAAACAAGTCTGGCGTTAAGGTAGAAGAAGCGACAGAAATAAAATTTGCTAATCCAGACCCTCGTGGCATGGGTACACTTGGTAAGTATGCAAGTGGCGAAGCGACAAGAGGCACAGGTTTTGGATTTCAGCCGTCACTTCCGCCTTTTCGAATCATCGATCTACGTGATCCGGGCACTGCGCAAGTCGCCAAGAAAGTGCCTAGCGCCTACAAGGACGGCGGACCCGTAGACTTGAGGCCCAAAAAGCTGGTACACTCCGGCATTGGCGCTATGGCAAGACAGGTGATGTGATGGCAAGTAAAAAAGACGACGTTAAAGACGAAGAGCTTTTGGCGAAGCTTCGTGACAAATTCTACGATCCTAAGCCTGGTGAAACCGACTACTCAGAGACGATGTCATTTGACGAGTATGTCAAACGTATTGGGCCTGCCAAAAAAGCTGCCGGTGGCATGGTCAAAGGCTTTAGCCCGATAGCTCGTCCGCAAAAGTTCAAAGGTGTATTTTAATGGCCCTTCCTCCGCAGATGGTTGATATGGCAATGGGTGCTGGTGGTCCGGCGGATCAGTTGTCTCAAGAAATGATGGTCGAGTTACCTGAAGAGGATATGCTTCCTGAAGGCATTGAACTTGCCGGCATGGAGGAGATGGTCGAGGTAGACGCCGAGCCGTATACGCATAACGCAAACCTTGCGGAGGTTTTGGACGACTCAGCCCTTAGTGCTCTGTCATCGGATTTGCGAGACAAGATTGATGATGACAAAGAGTCTCGTGAAGATTGGGAAGAGACTATTTCCAAGGGGTTAAAGCTTCTTGGTGTGAACTATGAAGAACGCAACGAGCCGTTCCTTGGTGCGAGTGGTGTTCACCATCCGCTGTTGAGCGAAGCCGTGACACAGTTTCAAGCACAAGCCTATAAGGAGATGCTGCCGGCTGGAGGCCCAGTAAAGGCACAGGTTCTTGGCGCGGCCAATAAGATGCTTGAGGATCAGGCACAGCGTGTCAAAGACTTCATGAATTACCAGATTACCGAAGTAATGGAAGAGTATGATCCGGACACGGATCAAATGTTATTTTATCTACCTTTGACAGGTTCGACCTTCAAAAAGGTATACTTTGATGCAGGTAAGCAACGAGCAGTTTCAAAGTTTGTGCCAGCGGAAGATTTGATTGTTCCGTATTCGGCAAGTGACTTGAACACAGCCGAACGTGTCACGCATGTAGTGCGAATGACTGAGAACGAACTTCGTAAGCTTCAAGTTGCGGACGTGTATCGGGACATTGATCTTCAGGCTGGAGAAGAGGATGATGATAGTTCAATTAGGGCAACAGGTAACGAACTGCAAGGCGTTCGCCCGTCGTATGGTAACGACATCCATACATTACTTGAAATTCACACTGAGCTTGATCTTGAAGGCTTTGAGGATCTTTCACCCGAAGGTGAGCCTACGGGCGTTAAACTCCCTTACATTGTCACTTTGGATGAAGATTCAGGACAAGTTCTTTCAGTGGTGCGAAACTATCGGGAGATGGACCCGCTTCGCAGAAAGCGACAATATTTCACTCACTATAAGTTTCTGCCTGGGTTTGGGTTTTATGGCTTTGGCCTGCTTCATACTATAGGGGGTCTTTCCCGTGCAGCGACATCGATCCTTCGACAACTTGTTGATGCGGGCACTCTTTCGAATCTGCCTGCCGGCTTCAAGGCTCGTGGTGTTCGTATTCGTAACGACGATGAGCCGCTTTCTCCTGGCGAGTTCCGTGATATTGATGCTCCCGGCGGTGATCTTCGGAATGCTCTTATGCCCCTTCCATACAAGGAACCTTCTGGCACACTTGCTCAACTACTGGGCGTTATTGTCGATTCCGGGCGCAGGTTCGCTCAAGTCGCAGATGCAAAAGTCTCCGACGTTAATTCCCAAGCCCCCGTCGGAACCACAGTTGCACTGATTGAGCAGGGGTCGAAGATCATATCCTCGATCCACAAGCGTCTGCATTATGGTCAGAAGAATGAGTTTCGTCTTTTAGCTGAAGTTTTTGCCGACAATCCTGTGCCGTATCCTTATTTTGTGGGTCAGGGCGTACCTGCTGAAATCATGCAGCAGGACTTTGATGGTCGTGTAGACATCCTTCCGGTGTCGGATCCGACAATCTTTTCTATGTCGCAGCGTTTGTCGTTGGCTCAAACTCAAATGCAGTTGGCTTCGCAAGCTCCACAAATGCATAATATGTATGAGGCGTATCGCCGGATGTATGATGCGTTGGACATCAAGAACATTGATGCAATTCTACCGCCGCCACCACCACCGGCACCTGTAGACCCTGCCACTGAAAACTCAAACGCGGTGAAGGCCAAGCCTTTGCAGGTGTTCCCACAACAGGATCATGAAGCGCACATTGTGGCGCATGCTATGTTCTTATCGTCACCTGCGGCAAGCGCCAGCCCACAGGCATTCCTGTTGCTCTTATCTCATGTGCAGGAGCACGTAGGCATGCTTGCGAGGGACCAAGTTGTAGCCTTCTTCCAAAGCGCGCAGCAGGAGGCCATGGCGCAAGGTCAGGCGCCACAACAGCCTGATCCAAATGTAATTGAGTCCGCTGTAGCACAGCAGACAGGTGAGATCATGCAGCAGATCATGCCAATGATTCAGCCGGCGCAGAATCAAGATCCGTTGGTAGGCATACGTCAGCAAGAGCTTGAAAACGCGCAGGTGGAAATTCAACGTAAAATGATGAATGATCAAATGGATTTCCAGATTGATCAGGCCAAGCTGCAACAGGCTTACGAGTTGGCGCAACAGCGGCAAGGGCTGCAAGAAAACATTGCGGATGCACGAAACGATGTAAACATCTACCGCATCAACACACAGGCAGCATTGTCGAGAAACAAATGATTCAAGCATTGATAGGTCCGATTGCCTCTTTAGCCGGCACATGGTTGGAAGGTAAGGTTGAAAAGACCAAGGCTGAGACGGGCGCAAAGGTCGCCAAGGCCAAGGCTGAAGCCGTCATCATGGAGAAGAAAGCCACGGGTGAGATTGATTGGGATCTTGAGATGGCTCGTGGAAGTCAGTCGTCTTGGAAGGACGAATGGCTTGTAATCTTGTTCTCAGTTCCGCTTATTTTGAGCTTTGTGCCGGGGATGGAAGGTGTGGTAGCAAATGGTTTCGAACAGTTGGATAAGATGCCCGACTGGTATCAGTATTCCCTTGGTGTTATTGTTGCTGCTTCTTTTGGCGTACGTAGTGCTACCAAGTTTTTTGGTAAGAAGTGATGATCATGTGGGATATGCACAATCGCACCACCCCACAACAAGCGGAGAAAAATCGTGGCCGAAGTCACAATGGAAAGATTTCTGCGATGGAAGATACTTCCTCGCTTGATGATGCTGATGCTGTCAATATCTGCGTGGCGGGTAGTGGAGTGGTTTATGACATTGCCAGACCCTACACCCTCGCAAGCCGGGTTAGTGAGTGTAGTCACGGGGGCCATGACAGGTGCGTTTGCGGTCTGGTTGGGGCATGAAAAAGAGAAGGAAAAATAAATGGCACGACCTCGTATTAGACAATTTGCAGGCGACCTTGGTATAGGGTACGATGAAGCCAAGAACCTCGTTAGTGAAGGTCGCCGCCGCAAGGATGGCGGTTCTCAGATACTGGAGAACAACATGAGTAAGATGACAGAAAAAAAGGTGGCCAAGGTTTCCAAAGGCTTGAAGAAAGCCTCTAAGCTTCACGCTGGGCAGGCCAAGACGTTGGATTCTCTTGAGTTTCATGCTGGTGGTTCTAGCACTCTTTCGAGCATTCAAAATGAGACTAGTAAAGTAAACAAGTCTTTCAGAGATGATGCTGCGCGCGTAGATCGCATGGCAGACATCGTGACGAGAGACACGGAAATCGATGTCGATAAAAAAGATGAGAAGAAAAAGAAAGGCGAAAAGACTGACGGAAGAGGTGGAGTTCCTGGTCGTCCTTCTAACCAGACACCGAAGCGTAAAAATAGAGCTATGGGCGGAGTAGAGGTTGATATGCCGTCTCAAGCCCGTGGTGCGGGTGCCGCAATTCAAGGAACTAAGTTCTCAGGAGTGTTCTAGTGGCGGGACCGTTCGATTATCTTTTTAACGACAGCAGCACTTCTAATAACCTGCCGGGTGTAACTACGAGCATAAAAGTTGATACGCCCTCACAAAACACTACCACTGGTTCGACCTATGTGGAGCCTGATCCAACCTATGTGGAGCCTGATCCGGCTATTGTGGACGGGTTCAATGTTAACAACGTCATCTTAGGCCCAAACAACCGCCGGTATCCGACATTTAAAGACCCTGAAACCGCAGCAAAATATGAGATTGGTCTACGAAATTTTATGCGGGCCACTGACCGCACGGATATGGATCCCTATGGCCGTTCGGGCATGTTTTACAGACCCGGAATTAACCGACGGCTAGGCCGAGAGGGTGGCCGCTTCGGCAACAACGGGCTTCCCCAAGCATCCATCGATGCGATTAACCGGCTAGCCTACAATCAGTATCTTGGGCTGCAATCGGGAATCGGATTCAGGAAAGGGGGCAAAGGTGACCCGGTGCCTGGGTATGCTCCTGCGTTAAAACTAGGCTCAGATACTCCTGGGGGCAAGGTAGTTGCGGCTCCGCAGCCAGGCAAAAGCGGCAGTTTTTTACCTCCGCTTGCTGGACTTTTTGAAGGTTTATTTGGTTCGCCGAACACAATGCGAACCTTAGACAACATGGGCGTGGACTACTCAAACATGGGTGTTGACGCTGCAATGGGCATCTCACCTGTTGCCTCTGGTTCTTCAGTGGCAACAGTAAACCCGAATCAAACCTCTTCAGTGGCGACAATCAACCCCGTTATCGTAGCAGACAGTAAGGATGAGGCAGACGCTTTTGAACTTTTAACGAACTTAAAGGCTGAAGTTCCTCCTACAACAGCAGAAATCCTAGCAGCATCTTCCGCACCTCCTGGGTATACCGGGCCGTTTACCTCGCAGGTTGCAGAAGACATTTACATGTCGGGGTCAGATACGCCGGTGAGTGTGTTTTCTGGAGGAATCGGAACAGGTGGCACGGGCGACTCCACAATTTCCAGCCAGCCCAGTGTTGCGGGTCTTGATACGAGCCAAGAGGACATTGAGCGAAGCGAGGCTAGCCAAGATTTTTTTGAAGACTTGCTTAAAGAGTTTCGGCGGGATAACCCATATGAGCCTGTGCCTTCCGCTCAGTCTTTAGCACCTTCAGCAGATGCCCCTATCGATTTAACGGCAGGTCTGGGCGAAGAACTTGTGGGAACCACATTGACAGCAGCCATAGACAGGACTGATGATCCTGCTTTTGCAAACGTAATTGAAAGCGTAATTAAACGTGGCCCTCCTACGACAGGGGCAGAGGTGGCACAAAGAAACGCAGAAGGAAGAGCGGTTATACAGCGTGTGGCTGAATTAATGGCATCAGGTTCATCTCTTGATTCCGCTCAATTGCAAGCACAAGCAGAACTGAACCGCCGAAGAGCGGGCGTTGGTGGATAAATGGATGTTGTAGATTTTCTTTCAAGGTATCAGAAAACCTTGCAAACTCGAGTAGATGATATTAGCTTATCAATAACCAGTGGTGGTGCTTCTGACATGGAAGCCTACCGTGCGATGGTAGGTGAGATTCAGGGCATCACTTATTCAATCGAAGAGTTACGCGCCCTGCTAAAAAAGGTGAATTATGACGACGCTTCTAGTCCCTGATCACGTCCTCCGGCAGCAGCAAGCCAAGAAAAAAGCTGAAGAAGAAGCCTCCAAGAAACCCATGACAGACAGAGTCCCGCAGCCCACAGGTTGGCGGATTCTTGTTATGCCTTATCAAGGTAAAGCTAAAACCGAGGGTGGAATATACGTTCCCGACCAAGCCAAGGACCGAGAGGCACGAGCCACTGTTGTGGCATATGTGGTTCGTCTTGGGCCACTAGCCTATCAGGATCCGGACAAGTTTGGTCCTGATTGCAAGCCGTGGTGCCAAGAGGGTGACTGGGTTTGCATTGGTCGGTACGCCGGATCGCGCTTCCAGATAGAAGGTGGCGAGGTTCGCATCATCAATGACGATGAAGTCATTGCAACAATCGTCGATCCTGACGACATCAAGACATACGGAGCCTAGTATGCAAAACGATCTTGCTGAAAAAGAAGAACTTGAAGTCGAAGTAGAAGAGCAACAAGTTGAAGTTCCTGCCGAGCAGACAGAAGCTGACCAAGATGCGGGGGCAGAGACAAAAGAAGATGAATTAGAACAATATTCTGAATCTGTTCAGAAACGAATCTCAAAGCTAACGAACAGGTTTCGAGAAGAAGAACGTCAGAGGCAAGCTGCGCTTGAGTACGCGGAAGCTGTCAAAGAGCAGAACGATGAGCTTCGTGCTCGAATTGACAAACTAGACCAGTCCTATGTTGGAGAGTTTGGAAACCGAGTTGAGTCAGATGCCGTTGCGGCTAAAGAAGCGTACAAGAAAGCCTATGATGAAGGCAACGCTGATGCGATGTTTGAAGCGCAACAGCGGATTAGTCAGATTGCTTTGGAGCAAGCTCGGTATGAAGAAGCCAAGCGCCGAAACGAAGAACGACAAACGCAGCCTGTTAAAGAGGCGGCACCACAGTCACAAGCACAAGCTCGACAGCCCGCACAGCCGGACCCGAAGGCCGAAGCTTGGGCATCTAAAAACGATTGGTTTGGCAACGATCAAACCATGACTTACGCAGCTTTCGGTATTCATCGCCAACTTATTGAAGAAGAGGGGTTTGACCCCACCTCAGATGAGTATTATAGTGAACTTGACAAACGTGTTCGCACGGAGTTCCCGCAGAAGTTTGCGGAAACAAAGCGCGATGCTGGACCTAGAGTCGCTTCTGCTGGGTCCACGGCTTCAAAGTCGTCGTCAAAGGGGCGCAGAACAGTCAAACTGACTCCATCGCAGATTGCGATTGCGAAACGATTGAATGTTCCGCTCGAGGAATATGCCAAGTACGTAAAGGAGTAAGACATGGCTGAAAGAACTACACGCGAATCAAAGAGTCGCGCAAACACCCAGCGGCGTAAGCCCTGGACTCCGCCTTCCAAGTTAGAGGCACCTGAAGCACCGGCTGGTTACCAGCATCGTTGGGTCAGAACCCACATCCGTGGTGAAGACGATAAAACCAACGTACACGCAAAGCTCCGTGAGGGGTGGGAACCGGTACGTGCTGACGAGTACCCCGATCTTGCAAATCGCTATCCAGTGATTGAAGAAGGTAAGGATGCTGGAATCATCGGCGTAGGCGGCTTAATGCTGTGTCGTATTCCAGAGGAAACGGTCGAAGAAAGAACTGAATACTATCGGGAACAGACCCGCAATCAGATGCGTTCCGTTGACGAAAACCTTATGAGGGAACAACATCCCTCGATGCCTATCCACAACGATAGGCAAAGTCGTGTAACTTTCGGAGGAAAAGACTCCTCCTAACCTAATGAGGTAGAGCAATGGCAAACTCAAATGTTGCCTTCGGCATGAAGCCGATTAATACCGCAGGTAGCACACCAGCTACTTCCGGTACTAATGCGTATCACATTAAGTCAGATGCAAGCGCGATTTTTCAAGGTTCTCCGGTTATCGCAACTAATGACGGCACCATTGCTGTCTCCAGTTCTGCTTCCGGTGATACCTTGAAATTTATCGGCGTGTTTGCTGGCTGTGAATACGTAGACGCGACCAGCGGTAAGAAGAAGTTTTCGAACACTTGGCCTGGATCGGGAAGTGCGAACACAAATTTCGACATAATTGCGAATGTGTACGACAATCCGATGCAGCGATTCATTGTTTGTTCGGACGCGTCCCTTACTGACAAAGCGACAGCAATCGCCGCCATTTTCGAGAGCGCTGAGTTCTCGGCTGAGTCTAGCAAAGGCGCAGCAAATGGTAATACAACCACTGGTATTTCGACAGCACAGCTAGATGTGTCAACCGTAGATGCTGCTGATCTTTCGCACCCGCTGAAGATCGTAGGTATTATGGATGATCCAGAAAACGCTGACTTCACTGCTGCCGGCATTCCGCTGATTGTGATGATCAACAACCACGCCCTTACAGCACCTGCCACTGGCGGATCTGCTGAAGGCGGAATCTCGTAAGGAGGGTAGTGAGTTATGGCTATTTCTCGCGCACAACTCGCCAAAGAACTTGAGCCTGGTCTCAATGCCCTCTTTGGCATGGAATATGGTCGCTACGAGGGTCAGCATGCTGAAATCTTCGACACCGAAGGCTCCGACCGAGCATTCGAAGAAGAGGTCATGCTGTCAGGTTTTGGTGCCGCACCCGTTAAAAACGAAGGCGCTGGAATCTCGTTCGATGACGCAAACGAGGCGTATACCGCACGGTATACCCACGAGACCGTCGCAATGGGTTTCTCGATCACCGAGGAAGCTGTTGAGGACAACCTGTACGACCGTCTGGCATCACGTTACACCCGTGCCCTCGCTCGTTCGATGGCTCACACAAAGCAAGTTAAGGCCGCTTCCGTCCTTAACAACGCTTTCACCGCAGGCGCAACTGCCGGCGGCGACGGTGTAGCACTCTGTGATGCTTCGCATCCGCTTACCAGTGGTGGCACTTTCAACAACGAGCCATCAGTAGCAGCCGACCTTAACGAGACTTCTCTTGAAGACGCTCTTATCAGCATTGCTGGTTTCGTCGATGAGCGTGGTCTTGTTATCGCACTGCGTGGCATGAAGATGATTATTCCACGTCAGCTTCAGTTTATTGCTGAACGCTTGCTGGTATCGAACCTTCGTGTTGGAACTGCCGACAACGATGTTAATGCTATTAAGAGCATGGGCATGCTGCCGGAAGGTTATGTAGTCAACGACTACCTGACCGACACTGATGCGTTTTTCATCAAGACGGACGCACCAAACGGCCTCAAGCACTTTGAGCGTATGCCTTTGTCAACCAACATGGACCCGGACTTCGACACCGGTAACATGCGGTTCAAGGCTCGTGAGCGTTATTCGTTCGGCTTCTCAGACCCGCGTTGCGTATTCGGTTCACCCGGCGCGTAACGAAGGGGAAAAATCCTCCCCGACTGGGGGCCGCGATTGCGGCCCCCTTTTTTTTAGAGTATTATAGATACGTCCCTGACAGATCCGAGGTGGATCTGACACTAGCCAAGACAGGAGTACCAAATGGCTAATACTACTTTTTCAGGTGCAGTTCGTTCGAAAGGCGGCTTCACCTCTGTAAGTGAAAACTCTACTACTGGAGCATTCACCACTCTTTCAAGCATCAGTTCTACTGGTGTGTCCTCCTTTGATGCGAACACAATGGCTGTAGAGGCCGGCACCGGCATCACAACCGGCTCTGGCACTGTTTATCGCAGTTCCGTACAGCGTATGGGCGGCATCATTACTACCCGTATTCTTATTGACCTTACAGGTCTGCGCTCAACCGGCTCTGGTGATATCATCGGGGTTAACGGTACGGCACTGGTTTGTCACATTGGTCAGATCACAGCCGCAAAGAACGGCACTATCCTGACAGGTAGCATGGAGTGTTTTGAGGCACCTGCGGGCGGCGATCCGGATATCAACATTCATTCCGCGACAGAAGGCACGGGTGTTGAGGATGGAGCAATCGCTGATTTGACCGAGACACTTCTGGTTAATGCTGGTGATGCAACGACTGGCAGCAAAGTGTACTTCACCGGAGTTCCGGCTGCGGATGAGTTCCTTTACCTGACAACAGGTGCGGCCACTGATGCCGATTATACTGCGGGCAAACTCTTCATCGAGATGATGGGCTACGAAGCCTAGTAAGGAAGTTTGAAATGGCAAGTTCCATTATTGCTAAAACGGCGACCTCTACAGGAACATTGCTTGGCGGAAGAACTCGACTCAAGTCGTTTGTCATTAGAAGTGCAAGCAGTGGTAGCCCTGCTGCTGTTTTCAGAAGTGGTGGAGGGTCTGGTACGACCCTATTAACCATGACTTTTGTGGCAGGAGATGACACTCAGATCACTGTTCCAGATCATGGGATAATTTTCGAAGACGGTTGTCACGTAACACTGACGAATGTTGACTCGATAACTGCATTTTTTGGGTAACGTCATGGCACGTAAACCCAGCAAGATGCCGCCAAGAAACAAAAAGAATTTCCGCCCCACAAGATCTGGGGCGGGAATGACTGAGGCTGGGGTAAAGGCATATCGTCGTGCAAATCCTGGTAGCAAACTCAAGACAGCAGTGACGGGTAAGGTCAAGAAGGGTAGTAAGGCTGCGAACAGACGCAAGTCTTTCTGCGCTCGTTCTGCGGGACAAATGAAGAAGTTTCCAAAGGCTGCAAAAAACCCAAACAGTCGGCTACGTCAGGCACGGCGGAGGTGGAAATGCTAGATGAAAAAACTTTGGTTAAAGCCGGTGTTATTGGTTTTGGGGGCGTGGCTCTTTCTCTTGTGGTTTGGATCCTTACGACACTGATAGAGGTTGATAAGCGCACGGCGGTCATTGTCGTTAAGGTTGAATCAAATCACAAGATGTTGACCCCCTTATGGGAAGATTACGTTCGGAGACAAAGAAATGGCGATGTCGCGTGGTTCAATGAAGCAGCAGATATCCAAGTCCCCACAAAAGAAAAAATGGACTAAGGCTCGTAAGGCAAAAGTAAATTGCAAACGTCCCAAGGGGTTTAGTGAAAAAGCACACTGCGCTAGTAAGAGGAAACGGAAGAATGCCTAAAGATGCATGCTATCACAAAGTTAAAGCGAGATATCGCGTTTTCCCGTCGGCGTACGCAAGCGGCGCCATTGCAAAATGTAGGAAAGTCGGTGCAGCCAACTACGGAACCGGCGGTAAAAAGAAGAAAAGCAAACGAGCAGACGGAGGAATCGAGCTTACAGAAGGCACAAGACAAAAATCAAAAAGACCTTTTCGAGGGAAGGCTGTAGAGGGGACTGCGGTGGCTCGTGGTTGTGGCGTTGTCATGGGTGACCGGCGCAAACGAACCAAGGGCGCAGTCACACAGTCTTGATCCATGTCTTTCTGCTGTTCGTATTTGTTGAAACGGGTGAAGAACGTAAGTTGGTTAGTAATGACATGTATTTTCGTTCTGTTGATGAGTGCGTGTACTTTGCACAACGGCTGCACAAGCAAGGACAGAAAATCACATCTTACTGTTTGCCGGCAATGGTAAATAAAGATACGAAAGTGTACTGATGGATCCAGTATCTGCAATGGCGACTGCTTCAGCAGCCTTTGGCGCGCTTAAAAAAGGTTTTGCTATAGGCCGAGATATAGAAGCTATGGCCTCAGATCTTTCACGCTGGATGGGTGCTCTATCTGACCTTGACCAGATGGAGAAAGAAGCAAAGAATCCCCCTATTTTTAAAAAGCTGTTTGGTGGTCAAAGCGTTGAGCAGGAGGCCATAACGACTTTTGCCAACAAGCAAAAGGCACAGCAGCAGCGTTATGAGCTACAGCAGTGGATTTCTTTGACAATGGGCAAGTCAAAATGGGATCAACTCGTTGCAATGGAAGGACAAATAAGAAAGAGGCGCAAGGAGACTTTGTATCGTCAACGTGAACGCCGCCGTAAATTTGTGGAAATTGTAGCGTGGATTTTAGTTTCTGGAGTTGGTCTCGCGGCTTTGACTGCTTTCATTTTACTGCTAAAGTCTCACTCAGCTAGTGCTGATCAGATGGTCACTTGTCGTAAGGTAAAGTGTGAAAAGCTGGAAAACAGAGAAATAGTTTGCGTGTTTCGAGGTGCAAACAATACGATTGAGTCTCAGTTTTTTCAGTATCTAGAGTTTGTGCCGAATGAGTATCAGTGCAAGTACGACCCTAACGCGAAGAAAGACATGACCATACAAGAAAGTCTTGAACAAATACGGAAATCGAGAGACTGATATGGCTGTTAGAAAAACAAAATCCGGTTTGGCGTTGAAGCGTTGGTTTAAAGAGGACTGGAAAGATGTACGCACTGGCAAGGCGTGTGGCAGAAAGAAGGGCGAAAAACGCGGCACTCCTTATTGCCGTCCTTCCAAACGCGTTTCTTCTAAAACTCCTAAGACATCGTCAGAAATGACAGCGGCTGAAAAGCGTAGTAGAATCAGTCAAAAGAAACGCATTGGTCAGCCTGCCGGTAAGCCGCGTCGTGTGAAAGCAGTGAGAAGGAAAAAGAAGTAATGGCTTTAAAAGACATACCCCCAGGTAACAAAGGTCTACCTAATTTACCAACTCCCGTCAGAAACAAAATGGGGTTTAAAAAGAATGGCGGGACAGTGAAGGCCAAGCATGGCAAATTTATGTGTGCACCGCGTAAGGAAATGGCCGGTGCTGGGCAGATGCCCACTAGAAAAACGTAAGGAGAAGCAAGATGGCGATGAAGAAAAAGAAAAAAGGCGCGAAGCGCGGCGGCGTTGCTAAGAAGAACATGGGCGGTACCATGAAGAAAAAAGGCATGAAGCGCGGCGGCGTTGCTAAGAAGAACATGGGCGGTGCCATGAAGAAAAAAGGCTACGCTCGTGGCGGTGCTATGAAGAAAAAAGGCATGGCTCGTGGTGGCGTTAAAAAGATGCGTCGTGGCGGAACAAGCAGGAGTAAATAAAACGTGGCATTTCTTCAAAGTAACATCCCGCACTTTAAGTGTTGGGTGCGAAGGGAGTATACCTGCAATCATGACGACCACCACGGGGACTTCCTTCACGCGATGGCAATAGCCGTCACAGCGATGCCAAATCGCTGCTTGAGTTTTCAAACTATCTTCACCGGTTGTGAGGTGGACGACACCGGCGAAGACAACGTCCACGGGGGCGCAATGTGGGCAAGAATGCCCATAACAGCATTAGTAGGAGACACACCACTAGATGAGTGGCCGGAACCCATGCCTGTTCATTATGCACAGCCTTGGGATTGCATGTCGCACACACATGCGGTGTATGTATTAGACAGGGCACAGCCTTGTCCTTGGTTGGCAAAAGTAGACGGTGAGATGTATCCGGCGAAGTATTATTTTACGGTGGACTATACTGAGAGTGAGGTGGCGGATGATCCGGCGCAGCACAAGCAGAGTCATGTCCTCGAGTTACTTGATGCCGGAAAATGGACTGGAAACATAATAGCGTTGCCCAACAACAGAGTAAGAGTGACACATCCGGCATGGTTTGAAACAGGAGAAGGTGCGCCTGATTTTAGACCTTCTCAACATGTCCATTACTCCAAGTCTGATTTAGACTATACTCTGGATGTGAATCAGATTTTTGACAATCTGTACGCGGAGGATGAAAAATGACTACATCAGGTTCAAGGGACTTTGATCTCGACGTAGCTGAGATCATAGAAGAGGCATATGAGCGGTGTGGCCTTGAAGTTCGCACAGGTTACGATGCGCGTACGGCTCGGCGTTCCTTGAACCTGATGTTCGCAGACTGGGCAAACAGGGGTCTGAATCTATGGACAGTCAAACAAGCGACACAGTCTTTAACCTCTGGCACAGCTACTTATACCTTTGACGCAACGCACACAGACCTGCTTGAGGTGGTTCTTCGTAGAAGCGGCACGGACTTTCAGCTAGCTCGTATGTCCAGAAGCGAATACCTGCATCTACCAAACAAAGATCAGACAGGAAGACCAAGTCAGTTTTTCTATAACAGGCAGATTTCACCCGAGGTAACGCTGTGGCCCACGCCGGACAGTTCTAGTGACAGTCTTGTGTATTACTATGTACGACGCATCGAAGATGCGGATGCTTTGGTTAACACCGCAGACGCACCGTTTCGGTTTCTACCGTGTATGGTGGCGGGGCTTGCTTACTACACGGCATTGAAGAAAGCACCGGAACGTGTGCAGCTTTTGAAGGTTGTGTATGAAGAGGAGTTTCAACGCGCAGCCGACGAGGACGAAGACCGCGTAGCTCTAAAGCTACAACCTAGTATGCAATACCTGAGAGTGAACTAATGGCACGGTTCGCATCAGGCAAAGATGCATATGGCATTTCTGACAGGTCTGGTTTTAGGTACAGACTACGTGACATGGTTACGGAGTGGAATGGATCTAAGGTTGGCAACGATGAGTTTGAGTCAAAACATCCTCAACTAGAGCCAATACGAGTGGGGCCGGACCCGCAAGCGCTTCATGACCCACGTCCTGATCAGCGTACAGAAGTGTCGATTGCTAGATTATTAATAGCAAACCCCTTCTTGTCAGGGGCATCGGGATCAGCAGTTATCACTGTCATCGAGCCATCTCATGGACGTTCGTCCTCAGATACGGTAAGATTCCGCAAGACGGAGGGCTTTGATGGATTTACAAGCACGGTTTTGGAGAGCGGTTCGGGTTATTCGATCACTGTTGTGGACACCGACACGTATACCTTCACAGCCACATCCGGAACCGCAACAGCAGGTGGTCAACGCGGGGGTGGTGAAAATGCGACCTCCGGCCCAGTGACACTGGAGAAGTAGATGGCGTACACTTTTGCACAGTTGAAGACAGCGATACAGGAGTACACTGAAAACACAGAAACAGCTTTTGTCTCGAACATCGATGATTTTATTCGATCTACTGAAGATCGCATATTCTATCTAGTAGATCTTGAGTTGTTCCGTAAGAACGCTACGAGTGCCGTATCTCAAAACGATCCGTTCTTGTCGTTGCCTACAGATTTTCTAGCATCATTTTCGTTGTCTATTACAAATAGCAGTTCAAAAGAATTCCTGTTGCAAAAGGATGTGAACTACATACAGGAGTACAATCCAAACTCTGCAACGACTGGCACTCCTAAGTATTACGCTAGATTCGATTTGAACAACGTGATTCTAGCGCCGACTCCAGACAGCAACTATGTCTGTGAGTTTCATTACTTTTATAGACCAACCTCTTTGACTGCCGGCGCAGATAGCGGCACAACATGGTTAAGCACCAATGCTCCGAATGCCTTGCTTTACGGTTCCTTATATGAAGCGTATATTTACATGAAGGGTGAGCCTGACATGTTGCAAATGTATGAGAAGCAGTTTACCGAAGCCTTATCCAGGTTGAAGGATCTTGCAGAGGCGAGAGAGAATAGCGATGCGTATCGCAGGGGATTGCCAGACCGGCCCCGCACATAAGGAGTAGAACATGGCTACATCTAATGCGGCAACAAACTATCTGGAAAGACGTTTGTTGCACTTCATCTTTAAGAACAACTCGCTGAGTTTCTCTTCGCCGGGTGACAGCATCTATATTGGACTGGCTACAGCCGTATCTGCGGCGGAGACTGGATCAGTAACGGAAGCAGACTTTACCAACTATGCAAGGGTGCAGGTTACAGCAGCAAACTGGACGACGATAGGTGCTGATTCTACAGATACTCAGACAGCTATCAATGCGGCGAACATCGATTTTGCAGCAGCAGGAACCACTACAGCGGATGTGATAACTCACGCGTTCATTGCGGATAACGCGTCTAGTGGCAGTGGCAACATTTTGTTTGTTGGTGAGCTTGATGCCCCTAGAACGATTGACGATGGCGACATCTTTCGGATTAACGCAGGGAATCTAGTGATCGAGTTGAAGTAATGGCACTTGTACTCAAAGATAGGGTCAAAGAATCGACCACTACCACCGGCACTGGCACTTATACATTAGCCGGTGCCGTTACTGGTTTTGAGGCGTTTTCGTCTATCGGTAACAGCAACACAACGTACTACGTTTGTACAGACGGCACTGACTTTGAAGTTGGCATTGGCACCTATACAGCTAGTGGCACAACGCTGGCGCGTACCACCATTCTGGAGTCCAGCAATTCTGACTCTGCGGTAAACTGGGGTGCTGGGTCAAAGACAATCTTTTGTTCTCAACCTGCCGAAAAGGCAGTGTTTCTTAACGCAAGCGACAACCTAGAGATTGGCGGCACTGCACAGATCAACGGCTCTAATGGCGTAACAATCAGCACTGGCGCGGTATCTATTAAGAACAGCGGCGCACAGTCATATGTAGATTTCTACTGCGAGTCGAGCAACGCACACTATGCAAGGTTGTTGGCTCCGGCGCACTCAGCTTTTTCTGGCAACATTACGCTCACATTGCCCGCTACAACACAAACACTTGTTGGCACAGCGGGAGCTACTTTCACTGGTCAAGTGGCTGCACCCAGCCTAGACATATCTGGTGATGTAGATGTGGACGGTACGCTAGAAGCAGATGCCATTACACTAAATGGCACGTCCTTGGCGGCGTCAGCCACAACTGACACCACTAATGCAAGCAACATTGGATCTGGCACTTTAGCTAACGCTCGTCTTGACGCAGACTTACAGGCACTTGCTGGCCTGACATCTGCTGCTGACAAGGGTATTCAGTTTACAGGATCTGGTGCCGCAGCTACGTATGACCTTACTGCTGCTGGTAAAGCACTGTTGGATGATGCTGATGCCGCTGCACAACGCACAACGCTGGGGCTTGGCACGGCGGCTGTTGCGGCCACAGGCATCAGCAACGGCAATGTGGCTGTATTTACAAGCGGCGCTGCCGATGATGACTTTCTTCGTATTGATGGCACATCTATTGAAGGCCGGTCTGCATCAGAAGTTCTTTCAGATATCGGCGGCCAAGCTAGTCTGACATTCGGAATCAGCAACACAAATGCCGTCAAGATCGACAGCGCATCTGTTGCTGACGATGAGTATGCTAGGTTTACGGCCAGCGGATTAGAAAGCCGGTCAACGGCAGAAGTCTTGTCCGACATCGGCGGTCAAGCTGCTTTGACGTTTGGAATATCAAACACTAACGCGGTGCAGATCGACAGCGCATCTGTTGCTGACGATGAGTTCGCTAGATTTACTGCAAACGGATTAGAAAGCCGAAGCGTGTCGGAGGTCAGGTCCGATATTGGTTTGGGGACTGCGGCGGTGTTAGATACAGGTATATCAAACACTAACGTGCCTAAGTTTACATCTGGCGTTGCCGACGATGACTTTTTACGAGTGAACGGAACAGCTATTGAGGGTCGGTCTGCCTCTGAAGTGCTGTCCGATATTGGTGCAACAACCGCGACAGCGGCAGCAGACGAGGCGACGGCTCTTGCGATTGCGCTTGGCTGATGGAGATTTAGATGGCTAATACATTTAAAGTTGTAACCAAGGCTGGGGTTACTACCCTTGATGTCATCTATACGGTGGCAGGCTCGACTACGACAGTCATACTCGGTCTGGTGCTTGGCAACACCACAACCAGTCAAGTTACCGCGACGGTGACTTTAAACACAGACACCGGGAGCCGTTCTGGTGCTAATAACGAAGCCAACCAGGCGGTTGAGTTGATAACCAATGCACCTATACCTGCTGGTTCTTCTTTGGAATTGTTGGCGGGTAATAAGGTCGTTCTTGAAGCCACAGACGAGATAAAGGTTTCTGCATCAGGCGCTACGGATGTGTGCTTGTCAATTATGGAGATCACCTAATGCCCTATATTGGTCAGCAGACAGCAGATAATTTTCAAAGCACAGTAGCAGTACAGCGGTTCAATGGTGATGGCAGCGATACCACATTCACCCTGACCACTGCTGTATCATCTGTCCAAGATGTCCTTGTGTCTGTTGACGGTGTTGTCCAAGACACTGCGGCATACACCAT
>Ga0208666_1000509_pt1 | contig 18238 bp, 22 predicted proteins | sample 5B_taG_FD_184078 | JGI IMG/M metagenome (GOLD analysis project Ga0208666, IMG submission 184078) | Marine viral communities from the Subarctic Pacific Ocean - 5B_ETSP_OMZ_AT15132_CsCl metaG (SPAdes) (version 2) | ecosystem: Environmental > Aquatic > Marine > Oceanic | place: Pacific Ocean...
CACAAGCTCCATCCTCTCCTCCTGAAGCATAACCGTTAAGTCCGTCACCAAACTCGTCTACTAGTATTAGCTCAAAGCCCAAGCTAACACAAAAGTTGTACGTGTAGGTAGCAAGCTGATCACCAAAGTCAAACTCTCCAGGTATTACCTGTTCGTATGGTTGACCGTCAGCTATATTAACTAAAGTAAATCCAGTCTCTCCTGGCCATGTATCTAGTGTAAGATCCATAGACACTAAAGTTTCTGTAGAGTCGCACTCAAAAACATTGCAGCTACCATTGTCTATGTTTGCCCATGGATTATAATTGTTTGCTACAGGATTTGTACACCCAGGAAGCGGAGGTATACACGAATTTAGTGTGAACGGTATGGTGTCTAATGCTGAATCAAAGTCATACACTGCTGTGTCTAAGCCACAGTTATTGCTTATTCTATACCAACCTTCTCCAAACTGACAACATATACCATCACCAAAAGCATCCATCATTACAAACTCATATTCTCCAGCTGGTAAGAACACCATGTGATTTTGCAAAGTATTGTTTTGTAGTGGCGGGCTAACCGCTACAATATTTGAATCGCTAAGTATTTGCCAAGAGCTCTCCCCAGCATACTCATCTGTCTGAACTTGTACATCCAACCAACTACCTTGAGCAAATAAACACGTTGGAAATAAAAATAATATTAGTAGTAAGTTTTTCATCAGCTAACTTGTATGTTTAATGTTGATGGGGAAGAATGAGTTACTCTTAATTTTTCAGGTTGAGTAATTGTAATTAAAAGTTTACCAGGTGAAGTAAAAGTAATAATCTCAGAATTATTTGATATTATAACACCCATTACTCAAAAGCTTCGGTAACGTCTGGATTTACTGTAAACGATCCGCTTAGCACTGTTCTATGAGTATCCAATCCAGTAGTGCTTGGCAATATATATTGAAGATCATATTTATAATTACCAGATGGTACTTTACTCATAGTGTTAGCAGATGCTGTTATTGTTACATTACCGTTATCGTCAACAGTAGGTGTTTCAAAATTTAACTGACCGCTTACGTTAACTTGATCTTTTACTCTAGGTTGATTTTTTTTAGCAGCGCTAGCTGTGCCAAGTATTAAGTTAGACTCAACAGTCCTTCCTCTTCTACTAATAGTCTCAGACTTTACTTGCATTAAAAATTCATACTTGCTAGTTGATAGCGTAAGAGCTGTTCCTGAAGAGCTTTTTAAATTTATCGTAAGAGAAAAAGTATCACCTTTTCTACAAGTTATATCTAAAACATCTGAAGTATCTAAATTTACTGAACTAGCCATTTTATTCTTTTAATAATATATTTAGTAATTTATTAGGGCTATCTGATAGCTCTTCTCTTTTGCCTTGCCTTTGAGATATCAGCTTGCTTTGATCAGAAGTTTGTTTGTCTAATCTATCATCCTTTCTGTTTTCTTTAAGGACTTCTATTTTTTCTTTAAATTCTTTATCATCAGTTTTAAATCCAAGAGTAGCCTGAGCTTTAATCATCTCTATCTCTTTTCTAAACTCATGTCTCATCTGTTCCATTTTCATATCTATTTCAGCTTGCATCTGCATCTTTTGAGTATCCATTTGCGCTTCAGCCTGCATCTCAGCCATCTTAGCTTGTTGAGCTTGTTGAGCAACTTGAGATTGCATTTGAGCTTGTTGTTGAGAATTTTCCATAGCCATCTGCTGCCTCATAGCTAATCTCTTTTTACGCCTAACTATAAGAAGCCTTTCAGCTTGATTTACATCTTTTAATTGCCTAACAGCCATAGCATCCTCTAAATCTATTTCTTGCTGCTGTAAAGCCATCTGTATGTTTTGCTCTAAGTAAGCTTTATCCTTCTCCTCCATATCCTTAACCACAACAACCCCAAAATTGTACATTGGAAGGTCTTTAAATGAAGTTAAAGCTTGCATGTTAGTTTCTCCTATAGCGTTTTCATAAACTCTATATAAAACTGACTCCATAGGTATGATCTGTAGACATCTAACTATATCCTCACAAACCTGTTTAAACAACATCATAGAAGCGTTTGTAATGTCGTATATCGCATTATTACCAGCAGCAATAGCTTGCTGTTGAACTCCAACTAATGCGTCTCCTTTTGGAGATGATGCATCCATGGCTTCGTTAATACCTGTTGTATCTCTAATAAGCCTTAAGTAGTGATTGTATAATCCAATGAGCTCATTGATGTTTCTTATACTATTGCCAATCTCACGAACTGGAGGATTTTGGAATCCACCTTCTGGATTTTTACTCCTGTAGTAGAAGACACCAGTTTGTTCGTATATATCGTGAAGATCTAATGGTTGTAGTTCGCCTCCTTTTCCTAACTGCACATTTTCTAACCCCTCGATATCTATGATCAGTCCATCTGGTTTAGCTTTAGCTATTGCCTGTTGTATCTTAAGATGAGTAAGCTGCAACATATCTGCAAAACCAATACAGCTATCAACCATAGACTTAGGCATCATGTTCCTAATATTGGTTGCTGTAACAGAATATGAAAGTCTAGCTTTGCTTATATCGTGTATATTTTTAGGTACATTTTTAGATCTACCATAATTATAAAGGTATCCACATCCTAAAACATAGCTACCACCATATACAGTAGATATCTCCATTTTATGAGGCTTACGCTCAAAAACACTATTTTTTGCTTCTTTATAAGAAAATCCTTTAAAATAGAAACCAGTATTTCCAAACTTGCTTTCTTTTTCTTCAAAGTTCATGCAGTCTACAGACATAAACTCAAAATCTAGAACATGAACCATATAATCGTCGTAGCCGTATGACGTTCTTCCTAGCCTGTCATTGTAATACCTCTTGTCGTATTTACCTGACTCATTACCATTTTTACCTCTAGATTTTTTTGCTATCTCTTTAAAGTCTTCTTCTGTAAGTTCACTGCCTGCTAATCTTTTTAACTCTTGGATGCTTATCTTTTTAATATGTCCAGCGTACACTAAATCTTCAAAGTTTGGATCTTCAGTCTTACTGTGTATAAATGTACACGGATCTACATAAGATACTTTGATACCCTCATTAGGATCATTAGATCTTTTAACTACAGACATACCTAAAGTTGCTAAGTCATTTACGCACCTACGGAATGTATTATCTACAAAATTATTCCAATTTAAAGTAAGTTCAGTTCCAAGTTGGGCAGATATCTCTCCGTCAGTCTTAATGTTTGTTTCAAACATTATTTCAGCCTCCTCTGGAGTATCTGGTAAATTATCAGGGTCTTGATCTAATACAATACCTGTTTTTTCTTTTAATTCTGCTAATTTAGGTTTTGCCTGTACCTGTTGTAATATTTTGTTTTTCTCTTTGTTCTTTTCAGAAGAAGATAATGGGTCTATAGCCTCAAGATTTGGATAAGGATTTACTGATAATATCTTATTTACAGCTATCCTAACAAACTTAGGTAGAATAGGAACTGGAGTATAATCCATGTTAAGTAAACTACCGTCACCTTTATTTGGCTGAAGAGAATTTAAAAGTTGTTTATATATACTTGTGTCTTGAACGCCAGTAGCATAATCTCTTCCTTTTTCAAATATTCTATTTCTTTTACCAACTAAAGAGGAATCATCTGTAGTTTTACCCCATTGAGATTCAATAGCTTTTGCATACTGGATGCCATACTCCTTACTCTCCTTAACCTCAGTGGGCTCTAGCGGATCAGGGAATCCTTGCTTACTTTTTTGATTATTGTTGTACATGCTTAAGATACGGCATTTCTATTTAGCAAATATAGTAAATCATCCGATTACTTGATATCTCCTAAAAAACTGTTTTTTATTTAAGTTACTTTTCTTTTTAACCTTAGCTTTTTGCGCTCCAAGAAGAGCTAATCCAGAACTAATTGTAAGGTCAAATTTAGTTCTATTATCTATCTTATAGCCTATCCAATCCTCTAATGTTTTATTAAAATACATCTTCCCCATCTCACCACTTTCTCTATTTATTCCTACATGATCATGTATATAAGCTTCAATAGCATGAGCGTGAGCTTGTATTACATCCTGAGAGTTTGATGGTATACCTTTTGTTTTAGATTTCATACCACTAGCGCTAATTAAATGCTTGGGTCTATCCATTAGATAACCATCATAACCTCTTGATTCAAAGTATCTTGCAATACCGTACTTATTGTTCTCAATTAAGATAGGATAGCCATAAAATACAGCAGCCATAAGCACATCTTCGTAAAACATTTTAGCTAGCGGAGGCCTAGATGCGTACTCTACAACAAACATGTTTGATGGGTGATCCATATGAAACTTGTTGTATAAATGCAAAGCACCTTTAGATCCTCTACCATCTACTGTAGCGTCAAGATCATAGCTGTCGACACCACCTACACCAAAAGCGTCATGAGGTGCAACCCTCTTGCCGTAAACATTTTTCTTTTGATTTCTAAATTCTAAAGGGGGCATCCATGCAACCTTAAATCTACCTTGCGGGTTTGGGTTAAATATCACTTCAGAATCTTTCTTCCCATCTTTCCACATAAAATTACCAGTTACAACTGGATTGGGGAAAAGTTCATCGTTATGTTCTATTTGCTCATAGATCTGACCCACATTAAATATACTCCCCTCTATACTATCCCTAAAGGCTTCATCTTCTGTAAAAGGGAATTGACGTACAACTTCATTAAGTTCAGATGCATCATTCTTTAGTGATTCTCTTTCATTTTTTAAAAATGTTTTAGACCCAGTATATATGTATTCATCATCTATACCTTCTATGGTGGTATCTGGATCATCTATAATTGGATAACCGTATTTATCAAAAAATCCTTCTAGAGATTCGTATGCTGGTATAAATAATCTATATAAACCAGTTTTAGTCCTCCCATTCGCATTCCTTTCCGTCGGATTCGAATCCTCCCATAGGTCTTTGTATTGACTTCCACCTTTGTCCATTGGATTTACGGTGCTTCCTACTAGGGCCTTTCCTACGATTTTTCGCCCTACGATCAAACAAGTCCTCTGAATCCTCCATGCGTCCCTTATGTCTGTTGGTTTTTCCCATTTTCCTGCCTCATCTAAATACAATATGTGTAGCTTCTCACCATCGTATGCGTTGTTAGTTGTGTTTTTCCAATTTATAACAGTATTCAAAGCTTCACCTTTTTGTGAAGTTTTGTTGTTTTTAGTTATACGTTTTGATGGTTCACGAAAAGCTAACTCCATACGCGGATTCGTTGTACCATCTTGTATTGGTTTAAAAAAGAAAGGGTAATGTCTAAACATGTAGACCACTTTCTTCATAAAGATGTTTTCCTGAGCGTCTTTACCTGTTTTCGACTGGATCCCCATAAGCTTGTCTTTAACCTGTGTAGCTTCGTCCACAAGAACAGAAGAACAGATATTGGTATAGCCAGAACGACGACACTTAGTATATAGCTGACCGATACAACGAGAATCAGACTCGCACGCAGCCATGTGTAAATATATTTCACGTTGAAAATTTAAAAAGTATGGGTATCCTACATCAAGCTTCGTCCATTGAAGCATCATGTAATGCCGCCCCGTAATATATGTAGGTGTACCGTTGTTATAAAACCAAAAACCCTCACGCCTACGCCTAAACTCTTCTTCGATATATGGACGAAACTTTTCTCTAAATTGCTTTGGCATCTCTGACCACTCATCCATAGAACGAACACGAGACAGCTCTTTGGGCATAGGTATCCTCTGCCACACCTGCAAAGACTTTGATTCTTTATATCCGAAAATTTGTTTCTTGGGGGGTGCTTTGGGAAGACAAATGAGTAGCCCACCGAGTTCGATAAGCTCACCTTCCGTACCGTTGGGACAAATCTTGACAGCAGGCTCTTCATATCCTTCTACATCTAATAGCACAATTAATTGCGATTATGACGATATGGAGCCATGTAGTTTGGAGCCCTCCCATCACAGCACCACTCTCCGCCCCCATCCCAAGGATCAATACACCAGCATTGACTATAATCTCTTCTTTGTTTTTTGTAGTGTTGTTTGTGTGAAGAACATGAGCTCAGCATAACAGCTGAGATTAAAATTAAAAGGTATTTCATTATATATAAATTTTATTTACGTTTAGAGCCTTTTACTCTAGACTTTTCTTTTCTCCCTCTATTTTTTGATGCAGACTCAACAGTAAGGTTATCACCTTTGTGATGTATATCCATTCCGTCACCTTTAGAAACTTTACCACCTCTCATAAGCTTTCTTCTATTCTTATTTCTTTCAGCACGATTCTTCTTCTCCTTTTCAGAAGATTGGAACTTATCGTACTCTTTCCTGTAGTTTCTTTTTTTGACTCTCATAACTAATGCAAGTTACGAAATATTTAAGTAATATTTAATCTTATGCTTTATAACGTAATAAAAAAAGGCAGGCCATCTTTTCATGCCTACCTCAAAATGCCCTAAGCTAGTATTACAAGACTTACAAAGAAAGTCTCTAGTTGCTCCTGTCGAGTGATCATGATCAATCTGAGGATGTTGCTTATGGTTTGATTTTTTACGACCTCTATCTATTATGGTAGCACCACATATGCCACAACTATTGTTTTGTTTTTTAAGCTTGCTTTCATACTGATCTTTCGTTAAATTATACCGAGTAAATATTTTTCTCCAGCGCATATAGTCTGGATGATTTGTTTTCTTGTGACTCATTTAGAAAACCTTTCAGCAAATCCACCAGTATAATCCTTTGCTTCATCTATCTCCCCGTTATCCTTTAGATCTTTTATCATTTGCTCTAGGCGCTGCCTCTCTATAATAAGATCCTTACAGTCTGTTGCTGTTTGTTTTATTGATTGAAGCTCAGCCTTTCTTGCTGAACCATTTATTTCTGGATCAACAGGCTTTTTAACCTCATCAATCATATTGTTTATTGCGTCCTCCATGCTTTTCATAAGCCTTTCGGATGCATTGATTGTTGTAAACTTACTCTTGGATGACATACATAAGGTCTTCTGCACGAGTGCGGTAATATTCTACTCCGTCTATCTTAATGCGGTAATCTCTATTTTCTTTAAACCCAACAACATCGCCTGGCTGTATACCTAAATATTCAGCCTCTTTGCACATATAAGAAACTTTACCCGTTGTAGGTAATTTTTCTTTTAAAGATACAACCTCAATTAAACCATTTTCATCCTCTTCTTCTTCGACAGCTTCCAATAAACACCAACCAGCAAGACATCTTATCTTTCCGTCTTCTTGGCATTTGTAAGCTATGGCTTGATTGTTTACAGCAAAGTCTGGATCATAGCAAACTATATAAGTGTTATCTTCACCAGTCAAAACTTGACCCTCGTTCATAACAACAAGATGGTGAAAATATAAGGTATCACCTTCTTTCACACCTGTATCGTACTTAAAAGGAACTGCTACAACTGGGCCTTCTGTTACCCTGTTATTAAATTCACCACCTTCGAATCTAGTGTCTATGAACAGTTCTTTTCCGTTGCTCATAGTTATAGTGTCATTGATCGTTTTTTCAAGCTCAACAACAAATAAATTAAATGTCTTCATAGTTAAAAGTTACAGTCAAACTCTAACATACAAGGCATACCGTCTATCGCCTTCCATAAGGTTTGAGCACTGTCTTCGTCCTCAATATAAACCAAATATCTTGTTTTACCAAATCTGTGTAAATAAGCATCGTCTTGTATTATTGTGCTAACCTTTCCAGTTCCAGCACGCATACCCAAATAATAAGCCATGCCATCTTTAGGGTCTTTACCGACCACAATTTTTCTAATAAGTCCTTCCATTGTATTTTATTCAGTGTCTATATCTAGATCCCTTAACATTTCGTCTACATCTCTTTCAAAATCTTCTATAGTGTAGGGGGCATCATAGTTATATGTATTGCTCACAAAGTTAACCATTTCTTCTAGTTCAAAAAAACTATCAAGATGATAACTGTATATAGCATTCATTTTTAACTCTCCAAACTCATCTTCATCAAAAAACCCAGAAACAAGTATAGAAACAAATCTATCTCTCATTTCATATTTATCCACAAGACGGTCCATTTCTACAGCTAACTTTTGAATTTCCATTAAAAACGCCATATCTTTCATGTGATAATTTTTTTTATATGCCTAAAAGTACAGTACCTAAAAAACAGTTGTTTAGAGAATTCTCTATGCAAGATAAGAAATATCTACGTAGAAATTATTTAAAGAACTTAAAGAAAGTAAAACATCTTGTTAATAAAGAGTATGATATATCTTTTTCTATGATAGAGTTTTTATTGTGGGGGTACGATCTTCAGTTCTTTACCATTAAGTATGCAGCAGAAGATTTAGCTATGAATAAAAATAACACGCAAAACAGGTTTATATATCCCCTAGTAAACAAAGGGTATTTATACAAACATTTTGACAAGCTAACGCCGTCACAGACCTTTGAAGACCATTTATTCAGAGAAGAAACTAAAATGAACTATAGAGTAAGGTATGCACTAACTCAAAAAGCTAGATTGTTAGTACAGAAAGTATACAGGGAGTTAGATAGTTAGTCTTTAAATACTTTATATCTATTGCCTATAGCCTGTAATGATGCTGTCGTTACTGGTGGCATATCAGAGCCAGTGTACATTCTAAAATCCAACAACTCTGCATTTAAAAAATAACTTGCAGCTCCTGCCCTTGACACGCCTATGCTGTTAACTGTTGCTTCTTGAGAAAACTCAAGATTGGTTATACTTTGACCTATTAGATCCCCATCTATATTATAATACTTATGGTAATTATTGCTACCATCATAATAAAGAATTAAAACCTCTACATCGCTACCAAAGGTATAGCTAGTGCTACTGTTTGTGGTGTCATCAGTAGCTGTCGATCTAGCTTTAGACGTACTAGCAGCTTTCCATACTATACCAGCTCCTCCAGATGCTATGTATAACCCTCCAGTTGAAGTTACAGCGCTTTTACCTGAACCTACTGTATTGCTAAATTGTAACAATCCATTATTTTGAGAAGTGTCAAGATCTACAAAAGCAAAAACAAACATCCATGCTTCATCATTAGCGAAGGCTTGTCCAGAATCTAAAGTTAATATATCATTACTCCCATCAAACTCTATTGATGTTACATGAGGATGTAGTTTAGAATTCTGGCCTTTTCCTTTATGTGTTGGTTGAAAAGATCCTTTTGATTGTCCCCACGATTTACTAGCCGACCCTTTAGAAGATTTGCTGCTTATTTTAGCATCATTAGAAACAGCATGGTCTTCTAGATCAAATGCTGCGTATCTTACTTTTGCTTTCCCCATTATGCTGCGTCTATTGATATGTTTGTCCTAACAGATGCATTTGAATCTTCAAATCCGTCTATACTTAAAACTGCACTAAAGCTATATATTTCACCAGCACCACTGGCATCAAGGTTAGCGGCAGAACCACCTGAATCTAAAAAATTTGACCCCGTAAGATCAAAAAAAGCTTCGCTTATTCCTGACATAGATTCGCCCGTAGAAACATAAGCGCTAGTGGCAACTACTGAGCTAGAGCGGAAGAGATTAAAAGTTTGTGTACCCACTATATCTGGGTCAGCAGTTACGTTAGTTACAGTCAATGTAAGCGTACCGTTTAATCTATCAAACTGTGAGGTTCCTGTTGTTCCGTCAGTTGTAGCACTTACAGTTGCAGCATCAGTATACGACAAAACTATACCTACTGATTCATCACTATTTTCAGCAACAAAAAGAGAAGCGTCTACAACCAACGGGACTAACCCGCTTGGTGTTACTGCGTGTGATATATCTGCTCCTAATCCTAGCATCAGCTCCAATAATTACCACAACTACAATATTTGCAGTTATTGCTGTCACCTATTTCTCCGTCATCAGAAGGTATATTATGATCAGCCACCTTCAGTAATAAGTTGTCGCTTAGATCTACAACTCTATAATCACTTGTGTGGCACAGATATTTTGCGTCTTGCATTGTACCATCAGAACATTTGTTACACTCTTCCATTATGTTGTACCTATTATTGCTATACTGTCTACCCCAAAATCTTGCTTGAATCCATTTAGTGCAGGATTAGAAATTCCAGCAAAATGTATATATACTGAACTTTCACCAGCCGCTGCACTAAGATCCACTGTTGCCTTTATCCATCTATTATTTACACCCTCTGAAGCGGTGTCACCTTCGGTTTGGACTTGACCTTCACTACCTATTCTTACTAAAGATTTTGAAGTGCTACTAAGATCTGTAAAATTCATAGTTGCACCTCCTGCTGTGTAGCTTGTAAACCCTAAACCGCTACCAGCTTCAACGGCACTACTTGCAGATGTAGCGCTTGTCGTTGCAGCTATTCCAAAACCTCCTCCAGATCCAAAAGATGCGCCGAAGCAGTGAAACCAAAAAGTCATTTCTATCGATGAATACGAACTAAAATCAAGCTCATCTGTTCTTATTATAGTAGCCCTTGGGTCTAATGATGAACCTGGATTCATGGGAGTAGAAGCCTCACTAAATAGGTATCTATGGTCGCTAGAGGTGTCGGAAACACCGCTTGTAATTACACTATCTAAAGCATCAGGACCTCCTAGATGACCGCCGATTGGACCTGTTGATCCAGATCCCGTTTTACTAAAGGAAAACATCCAACCTCTAGTGTTTTGATTACCTAGTAAGTTATAATCTGTTGTACTCCCAAAAAGCGTAAAGTTTCCGCTATCCGCCTTAGCCCACCCAGTAGGAAATGTCGTAGATGCAGCAGATGAAGTATTGCTACCTGTGTCGTCGTTAAAATCATAAGACGCTATAAGAACTCTTTCTCCTCCGCTAGACGGGGTTATAGAGGTGGTTATATTAGATCCTAAACCTAACATTACGCCTCTTCATTAAGCATATGAACTAACTCTACTGGGTTTAATATAAGGCTTTGCGCAAAATCTCTATAATTAATTGTTACTTCCTCCCCATCTTCTAAAGCCTTAGCTATAGGTGGATATATACGCATGTAAGCTTTAGTGCTCTTCCCTATAAATCCGTTTTTCTTTATGTCGTTGTTTTCTTGCGTGTCGCCCACAAGTAAACATCCCGCAGTGTCCTCATCAGTATTACCACAATGAATAAGGATATATTTAAAATTAGGGACATCACACACTTCAAGCATTCCCATATGTATATCAGCAAATCTTTTATCGTACTTGGCGTGGTATCCACCTTCTCTTCTAAAGTTGACACAGTACTCTCCTTCAGGTATGCAAGTTTCTCCGTAAACCTTTTCTTCACGGCTCTCATCTTCGAGAGTATAGCATAAAAATTTTCTTTCATTTGTTATGTCAAATAATATCCCGTTAGTTGAATCTTCCCCTTTGTTGAATCTTATTACTTCGAGTTTCATTTTTTATTTTATTTAGTCTTATGCTTTCAGCCTCTATTGCTGGATCTTTTCTTTTCTTTTTGGTGTTAAAATACCTTTTGTTCAAAATTCAGGAGACTGTATATACTGCATACCCTGACCAGAATCTGATCTGCCTTTACTACGTGCTTCTTTTCTTTGTATACCTCTATATCTCATTCTTGCAAAAGGATTTCTAAACTCTTTGTACTCCCCTCTACGTGGATCTGTTGCAAATGTTGTTCTGTTTAGTACTCTACTCTTCCTATCAGCAAGTTTGTCTTGTCTGTCTCGTCTTGATTTAGCCATAAAATTAGCTACTCTTAAAGCAAAAGGATCTTTAGGTTGATTTTTAGGATCATTAAACTCTGCAGACTTTTCCGCATCTGCCCCACCTTGTTCACACCCGTCTTTTGTACATACCATCTGACCTTCTCCTCCATCAGGATCATCATCTACATCTTTGTATTTTTTATTCATACCTATTCTTCTAAGCATGCGTTCAAGAGGTGCATTTCGATTCGCTCTTATATCGTCTAATTTATCTTGACTTACTCTTTTAAACTTAGACTTGTTTTTTTTCCCGCCTTTTTTATATATTTCCATTATGATGCTATAAATACTTCCACAGATACTGCATTAGCTGACGGATCAATTAATATACTCTCTAAATCTGTCAATGATGTTATAATGCCAGCTGAATCATCATCTACTGCAATACCATCATGAGTTGCCCCCATAATGTAAGATCTACCTGCAGCTAATAATATTGTTGCAGAAGCATCCGCAGCCCCGTCTTCATCCGCGGAAACTTGTAATGAAAGGTTTACTGAATTACTGCCATCAAGATTAGTAACCCTTACATATTTAGCGTCTTCAAGATCAATAGCATTATCGCTTGTGCTTGTAGCTGTTTGAAAGGTAGCTACAGTAGAGTCTACGTTTGCTGGGCAAGTAACTATTCTGTGATATACCTGAGTAACAGATGCTACAGACAAAGTGTTCACAGACCCTCTATCAGCACCGTTAAGCGTTAGTTCTTCTGTTATGGTTACATTTAAAGTTGCCATTTATTTTACTCTTTGACTAGCTACTTGCCTAAGTAATTCCTCCATACTTTCTGGAGGTAAGTTTTTCATTACAGAATCTGCACCTTCACCTGCACCTTTACCTACTGCTGCACCAAACATAGTCATAGGGCCTTTTAATGCTGCACTTCCCATTTCACTTCCCATTTCACTTCCAGCACCCATTGCACTTGTTTGAGGGCTCATCCCATACATTTCATTTAGTATGTTTAAAAAATCACCGATTGAGCTGTTTTGATCGTAGTTTGATAGTAATTCTAAAAGAGCATCAACACTTCCTGGCGCTTCTGCTTTACCTCCATGAGCATACTCTGGCATCTTACCACCACCCATATACTTCATCTTACCGCCATGACCCATCATCTTAAAGTCTGCACCACTAATTTTGCCGTCTTTATTTTTATCTAGCTCACCTTGTCTTCCAACTAGGCCGCCTGGCTTATATTTCTTCATATACTGCATAGTTACTTATTTTTACAAATATAATATATTATCCGCTACAGCTCTCACAGTCCTCTGGAGCATCAATATTGCACTTAATTTCACCAGACTCTATTTTAGCCTCTTGCTTGTCTAATTCTTTTTTATCAAGGAATGATGGGCTATCAAACTCCTCTTTGTAATAGTTTTTTTCTTTATTCATCGTTTTCCACCAAAGTATTCTACAGCGTGACCTTCTTCAATCAACTGCTTGTTTAAATTTTTCATTGTGAATGAGTCTGGACAACAGAAGTCTATTTCACCTAAACATCTACCAAACTTACCAACACCGTGAGATGTTAGTTGAACTTCTTCAGCAGTATCAAGGAGTTCAGCTACTCTCTGCTTAGCTGCTAACCCACGCTTCTTTTCTTCAAGGTCTCGTGTTCTAGACTCTGGAGTATTTATGCCCATAAACCTTATACGCTTCTTTACTGACACATCAAAACCTAGATCTATATTAGCATCTATGGTGTCTCCATCAATAACTCTTAGTACGTTTATTTTATATGTATACATATTATCTTAAATCTTTTCTTGCGTCTTCAGCGGTAAACGCTTCACGACCTAAGTTCGCTTTAATTGCATCCATGATAAATCCTTTTTGTTCATCATTCCAATTTGTACCTGTCATAAATCTACTTAAATGACCCATGTTTGTTGATATATTCTTATCTTCTTCAGCTTTAGCTAGAATACTCACAATTTCATCAAAACTCTTACCTTCTAAATCATATCCTGCAAGTGATGCAGAAGAAAGTCCAGACTTAAGAATTGCATCAAACTCTACATCGCTAGATTTGTCTCCAGCCATATAATTACCCTGAAATGTTCCTTTCTCATCCAATACAGTATCATTTTTTCTTATAGACTTCATTAAGTTTTTAAATGCTTTACGAGTAGTTTTATCTTGTATTCTTCCAGCACCTGGTAGACCAAAGTATGACGCAAGCAACTGTAAAGGCCCATATTGACTTTTATGTACTAACTCATGATCTAATACGCTATCGTCAGCTCCTTTTTCGACACTTGATAAGGATCCTGTGTTATCAGAAAACTGATCTAGTGTAACATTTCCAAGTTTATCTCTATATCTTTTACCACCCGTCAATCTATTCCCCATTCCAGGGAATACAGCATAACCAGCAGGGCTATCCCCAGCTAAATAATCTAATATATCTTCTGTGTCAAAAGGAAGGATATCAGCTCTACCAACCCTTCTATAACCTCTTTCTTTTATTCTTTCGTCTCGTCTTTCTTGTCTTTCTTGCTGTCTATCTTCTCTATCTGCCTTTCTTAAATCTCTTTTGTAATCTCTAAACTGTGTCCTATTAAACCTTTTGTATTGTCTTGGGGTTAACTCTTCTTCATAATATACTGGCTCTCCAGTATCATAACCAACACCTGGCATTATTATTTTACCTTCTTCATTTAAGTACATCGTTGGGTTTTCCCCCTCTTCCTTATAGTACTCCTTAGCTGTTTTTATTTTTTCTCTCCTGTCTTTAAGTTTTTCAAACAGCCCCCCTTCTTGAAACTTCTTTTCTTGCTTTTTCTTTTCGTACATATCTAGGGCTATAGCAACAGCCTGTCTAAGACCTTTACCTTCTCTACGCAGTATTCGCACTTTCTTACTTACGAACTCATTCTTATCTGGTCTGTTCTTCTTTGTCATAGCCTGCAAGATACCACCTTTTGCGTAACCTAATACTGGTAAGTCTTCCTGTTCTTCTGTCATTGCATCAGCTGCACCAGCTACACCAATATACACTGGGACCCTCCACAATAACCCCATTAAAGATTGAGCTTTTTGTTCTTCATTTTTTCCTCCAATAACTTTATCATACCAAGTTTCATCTGATCGTTGTGCAGCTTCAGTTAAATCATCTAAAACTTGTTGAAGACTTCTATTTTCATTTACAACCCCTAATTCTTTTAACTTGTTTTCAATTTTAACTAAATTTGGGTGAATGTATTTTCCGCCTGCACCATCATCTGCTCCGAAAAACGACATGCTTCCTTGTTTACCTAACATAGCTTCCCCACCTTCCTCTCTTGCTGCCAATGCTATATTTTCTATCTCATCTTTTGTATATCCTAAAGACACTTCTAGATGCCTTCTAGTTTGACCCATTCTAGCTTGAATTTCTTCAGGCTGAGATTTATATTGGAATACCTTTTTGGGATCTGGTCTACCTGTGAGAGGATTTGGTTTAAGCATATCTACTTGACTACCACCTTTATACATTTGTTCGGTTGCGTCCTGGGTCATATATGGGGTCCAGCCGTCTATAAGTTCTATCGGTAATTCTTCCTGTCCCCAAATTACATGATTCAATTCATGGTATATAACATCTGCTAAGTAATTTTCAGCGTATGATATAGGAACTTTAGTCCCTTCAGTTATCATCTTAGCTAGCTCACTTAAACCAAAAGTCTCTAAAGCGCCTACTGCATTTAAACCTGACCTAGCCATCCCTATTTTTTGAACTCCAGTTATAGGATCTGGACCAGCTGCTCCTGCCGCATTCTTTAAATTCTCTTTTATTATTTTTGCTGCAGCTGCATCTATTAATGCACCGTCTTTATCTGGGTTTGTTTTTGCTTTCTCCATAAGCCTTCTATAGTAGAAGTCATCAAAAGGCTCGTCATACACACCTAAATCCATTCCTTTAGCAACATCGCCAAAACTTGGTGTTTTTTTAATTTTATCCGTAGACGCATAATACCTTGGGAGCATACCAGTCTTGTTATATATCTCGTCAAGTATTTCAGTGCCCGTTAATCCATAGTTTTGTTGATATTTTAATAAATCAGCTGGATCTGCATGATATCTAGACAGACCTGACATAGATCCTGGGATAATATTACTAGAGCCTCTAACCCCACCGTACAGTTCGGTTAGTCTATCTTTAGCTAAAGGATTAGTATAGTAATCTAAAAGACTTGATTCAGTGTCTTTCATTATCTGACCTATTGTTTTCCCAGAGGTAGGCAAAACAGTATTCATGGATGGATTTCTAATTTCTTGTATAGCAGCAGATGCTTCATCAGTACTACTATATAAACCAGATTCAACTAACCTATCAGAAAGAGCCTGCGTAGCTTTAGGTTGGTTAAGCAGACCACTTCCGACAAGAGGAGCTATTCTAGACTCTCCTAATGTTGGGATGGTTTTATCAGATAACGCTAATTCCTGTAGTATTGGGTCTGTAGCTTTAACAGGAGTATCTACCCCTGCTTTAACAAACTTCCCTGCGTCATCACTCCATACACTATAATTGTATCCTAAATCATCAACTGCGTTTTTCATGCCAACGGCATCCCCAGCCACTTTAGCTTCCTTATAAGCTTTAGTGAAAGGATCTAGAACATTTGTTTTTAATCCTTTCATCCCAGGGTAAGCCAATAAAGCATCTATAGCTATATCTCCTGCCCCACCTAAACTTGGATCATCTATAAACGCTGGAACATCTTGAACAAGACCTTCTAAACCTTCCTTCAAGAAATAAGCATTCATTACATCACCTACAGCTACTCCACCCGCTATATGACTTGTCCCAGGAATAATTATTGAAGAAGCTGCAGGTACACCAGCACCTAACATAGATCCACCTAGTAGTATTGATACAGGATTACTTAAAGGGTTTTCAGCAACATATTTATTTATGTCATCCATTGACATCCCTGGTGGGAACATCCACTTTATGTCTGGATTTATGCTTGGGTAATTTAATCTTTGATCAATAACACCGTGTTGATCATCATACTCTTCATCTTTTTTCTTTCGATAAGCTTTTTCTTCGTTAATTAAGTTAATTAACTCAGGAGACTGCATATATGATTCTTGTTTACCCTCAATAATGGCCTGAATGTACTCTAGTAACTGAAGCTCTTGTATTTTTTGTGCCCTTTTATCTTGTGCCGCAAGTTCTTCCTCAAAGGTTAGCTCTTTTTCAGGTATTACCGTAATTTGCGGGGCAAAAGGATCTAATGGTGCTGTATAACCATAGGGCTGTGTACTTTCAGATACTAAAGGATCTGTGATAAGAGAACCTAATATGTTAGAGTCTTCTGATGTATCGTCAGTAGATCCTAATACATCATGTGGGTGTTTATGTGGTGGTATTCCACCCCCTGTGTGGTATCTTCTTCTTCTTAAGCGCATAACGCAAAGGTAATAAAAGGATTCCTTTAATAGATCACCCCAAACGTAACACATACATGGGTATAGTTAGGGCTTATTCCACTAAATACAGCTAGTCTTGTCTCAGATAGACTGTTTACGCTTACAAATACCCTCATTTAGGAGGTTACTTGCGCGATCCGCTACATTCGCTGGCTAAGTTACCACTTTTTTTTTTAAAAGTCAACCCCTAAAGCTTTACTTTAAGACATCTCTGTAACTGCTTAGTAATCAAGGAGTTAAGATATAGTAGTCGGCGAGCCGAATTGATCGTAGTAGTCGGGGAACCCACAAGAAAACGTCAGAAATAAGTAGAGTGGGGATTATATATACTTGTAGCCGTGTACTTATACAATGCAAATTGACCCTATTTGACCCCGTACCCCCTGAATTTACTAGGGTTCGCGCTAGTATTTCAGCTTTTTACCGTTTGAGTAGTAAGGCACCTGGGGACAGACACAATACCTATTTGACATAATATAAATTATCATGCATTTCTGATTAGGCACTAAACCTCACGTAGTAAAGAATTGGTAACGCTCGACGTGGTATATATATAGTTATCAACAGTGCATTGTTAGTTGTTTGTAAACCGCTGTAAACCAATCACTTACAAGGGTGGTCTATTTGTTAAATAAATACAAAACGATTTTAAGCCGTTTTAAGCGACTTTCTCAAAGTGGGTGGTACTATGGTATAGGTGAGGTCGAGATAATCTAATTAGTTGATAATCAGTTAGTTAGCTATTTAGACTCATTCTAAATAAGTAACTGCTTGGTTATCAATGAGTTACGATTTGGTAGCTCACATTTTTTATTGTACGTGCGTGCAGGATTCCATTAGGGTAAAAGGGGACACCGATTGTTAAATATGTAAGTCGTTGATATTCAGTTAGTTAGGGGGTAATCTTAAAGTATTGGTTGAGGTAAGCAGTGTAAGTCATTGGTATTCAGTTAGTTACAAATTTTAACATTTGTTAACATTTTTAATTTGGTTTTGTGAAATCAATACCCCCATCTTTGGGGTATGAAAATTAATAACACGATATTATACGACAAGCGACACAGGGCGCAGGTTATGAAG
>Ga0208666_1000511_pt1 | contig 18196 bp, 25 predicted proteins | sample 5B_taG_FD_184078 | JGI IMG/M metagenome (GOLD analysis project Ga0208666, IMG submission 184078) | Marine viral communities from the Subarctic Pacific Ocean - 5B_ETSP_OMZ_AT15132_CsCl metaG (SPAdes) (version 2) | ecosystem: Environmental > Aquatic > Marine > Oceanic | place: Pacific Ocean...
CCAGTAGCAAAACCAACTACGTGATTTGTTCCATCTTCATTGGTTAACTCAAATCTCTCTTGAACCGTGGCAATACCAACTACAAGATCGTCAATCTCAAGATTTGATACTTTGATCGAATTAAATGTTGATACTCCAGTGAAACTAGCATTGTTCCCAAATAACTGACCAGTAAATGTACTAACACCAGTTACATTTAAATCTTTAAGTATGGTCTGTGCATTGACAGTTAGATTGTCAACAATCAGACTTTGAGTAGTATCTTCAGAATCATAATATAAGTTGCCGTAGATATAAACGTCTTGATAAAATCTCGCATCCTGATTAAACCAGGCTTCCTTACCTGTTACTGTCTTATCTACATTAGGATCTGGATTAGTTGCTGCCATTTTCTTATCCTATGGGAAGACTGAATAGATCAGTGATAAAGTCAGCACCAACAAAAGATCCAGCAAATACTTTTGATCCCCACTGCAGTGCAACTGGAACCATATTACCTGTCAAACCTTTAGTATCAACTGAATTACTGGCAAGTTGAATACCATTATCAGATTCGACTTTAATTTCATTACCTGCTTTTAAAGTAAGTTCATCATCAGCATCAATAATAATATTCTTTCCACCAATTCTAATCTCACCATTTTTACTGGCGGTGATACAAATATCACCGTTTCTGGTGTGAACTAAAATATCAACATCTCGTTTACCATCTCTCGATTGCTGCTCACCAGCAACTATTTCAATTGTTCTATCACTATTTAACTTAAGTTTCCCATTATGATCTAGAGAAATATTTGCTTTTTCATCCTGATCTGTTACACCGTAGAAATCATAAACGTGTGCACCACTATATCCCATTTGTGGATTGTTAATATCAATCCTAAAATTGGGTCCGTAACTTTCAACGAAACGTCTATACCAGTTTTGCTCTGCCATTAGGTAACACAGTCTATAACTTGTTGCAATTCTCCAGGAGGTCTCTCACCAAGAGTTGGATATAATTTAACACCTGATCCGGTTGTTGTTCGGACAGTTAGTCTAGGTAAGTCGGTTATATCATTAGTATTTATTGGGGTTACTTTAACGATTGCTCCGTTGAATATTTCAGTTTCATATTCATTGCCAAGATCATCAACTACTACATCGTCATTAGAATAGTCACTTCCTGGATTGATAATGGACACACTTGTTACAACCCTTGGAACTATTTCTCCTGGAGGGTAGTTTTCACCTTCAGACACAACGTAAATATTATTAACAGAACCATTTTTGATAGTTGTTCTACAAACAGCACCGTAACCTTGTTTACAATTATCTTTGATCTCAATGAATGGTGGAGAAGTGTATCCCTCACCAGGATTAGTAATTTTAACTCCAACAACACTTGCAGTGCCTGACGATGTAAGACTACCAAATATTAACTCTGCTGCTGCACCAACTCCACCACCACCAAAGATACTAGCTGTTGGTGCAAGACAAGATAGAGGAGGACCAGCATAACAACCTTCAATGGTCTCACCAATATTACCTATTTCAGATATTGTTCCAGAAAGTAGACTGAATCCTTCCTGTCCTGCTTTAATCATTCCAGAAACAACATTAGCAGATTCCATAATCTTATCTAAGTTTGGTGTACCACCATCAACAGGACCCATACCAATCATATACTTAAGAGGTGCTTCAGATGATTTTGAACTCTTATTGCAACTTGCTAAACCTATAATACCCGACAGAGCAGAAATACCTTCTCTCAACAGTCCTTCTACACTAAATCCACCAATAAATTGTAAGATTTTTTGTATTCCTCCAATTAGAGGTCCCAGTGCATTATCAACAAATCCTATGATACCGTTGATAATTGAACCGACTCCCTGATCTGCAACACAATCAACAAAATTTGTGACATTATCTGCAATGGATCTCAAAACACTAGTAGCAAGATCTCCAATTTTACCCAGAACTTGATTAACAACACAAGGAATGAATTCTTGTAATAGTTTTATTGGTATACCCATTGCTTTCTGTGCTGCAACACCTGCTAAATGTGCAACTACTGGATTGCCAGTAGCTGCAAGAACAGTTGTGAAAACTGACTTATACAACATTTCAAGTCCTTTCTTCACAATCGGAATCATAGACTCAAAAAATCCATTAACCATTCCACCAACAAGACCTTTTGCTGATGCAACAACTTTATCTACTCTTTGAGTAATTTCATTATCAATCCATTCTTTTACAAAATCTAGATCCGCATCAAACTGTGCCTTGACATTCTCTAAGAAGTTGGAAAAACCTTCTAATTCTGATTGAATCTTAGCGATTGCATCCTTTTCCTTAACAGGAAGTTTGATTACAGCACCTTCAGCAGACGCGATTGCAGCAGGATTTTCTTTATCTACTTTCTTTGCATCCTTTGGAGACAAGTGTCTTGGTGATGGTTTTGATGCTGCACTTATATCATTTGATTCGTTAGAACTAACTGAAGTTGGTGATGGTCTCTTGATTTGATCTGTATATCCAGTAAAAGATCCAAAAGGAAGTTTTTCACCATCCTTTGCAGCATATTGTGAATTGCCAAAGCACCCAAATATCATTGGGATCTGTGCATTCTCACCATCTAAGAAGAAACCAATGACAGTATCTCCAGGTTGGAACTTCACAGACTTTGATACACCAGCAGACCCAGTATTTCCTGGCGGCAGAATTACGCCTGCCCAAGGGAGATCTTCATCAGAAAGTTCATTCGTATTGTATGGATGATAACCCATAATACGAACTTTATATCTATTTCCCCACCCCTCACCATTCGCTTGTGAGATCCAAGAATCTACTGGTGGAATCTGTCCAATCCACCAGATAAATCCGTCTCTTCCAAGAAAATTAGTCCTAAGTAAAGATTCTTCCATTATTTGTTATTTGTTCCGTATTTGCCGAAAGTATCTCTGACAAGTTTCATCGATGTCAATGAGTTTTCATTGTCATAATGATGGCATAGTTCCTTAATCATATATAGTCCACTTTGTTCATCGTCATATTCAGGTTTCTCATCTGCGCTGACTTTAGGAAAGTCGCACTCAATAATATCTCCTGCTTTCAAGTTTGTGTTGAGAGGCACTGTCATTTTCACAGTTTGAGTGAAAAGTAAATTATATCTCATCACTGCTTGTGATTGATACTGAAATGGATCGGCATTAGGTTTTAATGATACATCCTTTTCCATCGTTCCGATGTCAACCACTGATGTTATAATCCTGCTAGGCAAATCTCCAAGTGACTGATTGGAGTCATTTGAAATAGCAGGTAGTTTTAGTTCTTGACCTAGATTTTTAGTTTTATAGTCTTTCTGTGTGAAAAGACCTTTCTGTGGCAATGTGAATGTGCAATCAATCGGGTTGAATGCCGCTCTAAAACTTGCAAAAGCACCAAGTCTCAGTTTTTCCAACAGGTTTTGATTCCTATCAATAGAATATTTTAGGATATTGAAGTCATTATTACTTTCTGTTTGGTTTTTGACGACATCTGTATAAGCGTATGATGCCACTGCTTTAGATGAGATCAAGGCATCAATAGATCTAAAGTTAAATCCTTCTTGAGTTTGATAGAACAAGAATCCAGCACCAGAATCTTGTCTTTTAGGAACTGCCTTCGATGCTAACCACACCAAAATATTAAATGGTCTCTTTAAATTTCCTATGAAACCATAGGTGTTTGAAGACTCGTCAACACTTACAGGTTTGTCTGTCTTTAGGTAGTCTTTTATAATCTTTCGAACAGATACATCAATTGGTGAATCTGTAGGATACTTTCCAGATACTCTTGTAGTCTCGTTAGTAATCGCTTCTCTTGGAACGAGGTTGAGTGTAAATGCTTCTCTCTTATTCTCTGCTATAACATTACTGATACTTGAAACAAACAAATAATCTTTTGGATTAGTTGAAAAATCTAGTGGTTTATTAGTATCAGAGTTTGCTGCAATCTTAATCGATACTCTCTCACCACCTCTCAAAGGTAGACCATTATAGATTCCCAATCCCTTTCCATCCTTGCCTGGCATTGCATCGCCAGTTGTGACAATAGTTATCTTGCAAGTTATGATAGGTGAAAATAAATCTTCATAGTAATCAATCGATCTTACGCCTGCTACAACGTCAACCGAATTTGATCCATCATTAGATTCTATGATGATCTCATCAAATGTAGATTCTCTTCTTGACATTTATAAACTATTTAAGAAACGGTGAGTTATGAATCTATTTAACGTCTGACCAGCATCGTTGAGAGCACCCATCAATCCACCATTAGGACCAGATCCAGAAGATTGTTGTTGTGATTGGTTTGCTGGCATCGGAATATTGATAGTATTGTTGGTATTGGGAAGTTGTAAATTTGATGCCGTTCTTGGAGTTGACGAAACTGCTGCTCGTGCATCAGGTAAGAAATCTTTGTATGTGCCTGATGTGTAAACACTCCACGCACCTAAACCTTGACTGTTGAGGATATCAAATGCTGCTTTAGCATTTGTGAGTGGATCTTTTAATTGTTCATTGGATGATAATCCATATTTCTGCCTTCTCTCTGCACCAAGATAATATCCCGGTTCATCAAGCATATTGATTTGCCATAATCCAAATGAGTTATCTGGGTATTCTGGATTATGTGCCTCACTATCACCACGAGATTCTGCCATAGCAATGGCAACCATAGTGGGGATCTTGTCTTCAGGGATGCCTGCCTGTCTAGCAACTTGGGCAATCTGCTTTGCACTTAACTTACCTCTACCAACAGATTGTTGTGGAGTGCTTTCTGCAGCAGCAGCAGGTGTGACTCTTTTTGAAACTCGTCCAGTTGCTTTGACATTAGATCCAACGACAAGACCACCATTATTGATGAAGTTCTTTGGATTTACTGTCTTTGATGCCATAGCAGTTGCTGGATTATATTCCTGCGAATAATCAAGATGCAAGTGCGGACCACTAGACAATCCAGTGTTACCAACAGTTCCGATTACAACTGCTCTTCCACCAGGTGCAGATCCAGCACCAACTCTCTGACCTTTCTTGACATACACTTTATCCAAGTGTGCCATTTTAACATACATTCCGTTGTCTAACTGGACAACAACAAAGTTTCCGTAACCACCATTATGTCCAAGTCCAACATCAACGACGCTACCCTTTGCAATCATAGTGAGTGGTGTTCCAGTAGGATATGCATAGTCTTCGCCAGTATGACCTTTGCTCTTGCCATCAGCACCATGAATACGAGTGCTCGTTCTTGATCCCATCGAATTAGGGTTATAGTATCCATAGTCCTGTCCGCCGCGATCAACAAGTTTTTGTCCACCCTGTGAGGTATATACTGTTGAACTACCGGGTGCAGGACTTGTAGATGTTCCTGGTTGTACTTGACCTTGACCAGTTACAGCAGGTTCAGATGGATCGCCACCTTGCACTGTTTGCTCTTCTGTTTGCTCTTCACCCTCTGCCGCTTTTTCCAGTCCTGAGTAATCAATAGGTTCTTTTAGAATTTCAAATGCAGAATCAATGTTCTGCCCCATTAAATCAAAAGATGAATTCATCTCATCAATTTGTCTTCTAAGTTTACCTTCACTATCAGCAAAATCTAACTCAAAAAGCTGTTGAGCAGCAACACTCACTACACCAATCATATTAGAGATGAAGTTTGTAGTGTTTTGAACAAAATCTCCCAAAACTGCTGATACTCTTTGTATCTTATCAACAATACCTCTAATTGTCTTGATAATTATAGGTAAGTTTTTGACTGCCCAAGCAACCAACATTGCTCCAAGGAAGTCTGCTATCCTTCCTAAAAATCCTTTACTACTCTGTCCAATAACAGAATTCATTCTGGAAACTGCTCCGCCTAGAGTACTTGCTTCCAGAATACCTTCCTTTTCTCTTCTTCTTACAGCATCTCTTCTTTTAAAGAAAGTTGCATTCGATATGCGTATTGACTCTTTCTTGAATTTAATATCACCCTTCAGGGTATTTTGTATAGACTTTACACTACTATTTGCAGCACCAATGCCAAGTCCAAGTTTATTTACAGAATTTGTTAGATTTGCGATTGCCATATCAGGTTACCACATTGTAATTAACTTGTGAATATAACGGATAGAAATTATCTTTATTAAATGAAACAACCCTCGGAATATCTGCGGCATTTGGTGCTTGCTCACTTGGAACTTCAGTTGCTTGTGGCGTCTGTGGTAGTATATTAACTTCAGGTGCTGGAGCAGGTGTAGGTCCTACAGAGGATGCTGGAGTTGACATATTGCCCGGAGAACTAACCTGTGCTGCTGGTGGTTCAGATGATCCTGCAGGAGAAACATCTGCAGGAGTTGGTTCATCTATGTTTTGGAAGTTTGCTTGAGAAGTATTTGCTTCTACACCACCACCATCATGATGATCATCATCCATAGATTTTCCACCCATCAAACCTTCAGTTGGTTCAACATTTGATGATGTTTCTGCTTGTGCTGGTTCAGATTCCTTTTGCTTTTTTGCTTCTTCTACTACAGCACGCGCCTTTGGATCTTTTCCAAAAATATTCGAACCGAATGCTTCTGCAATTTCATCAGCACCATAACCAAGACCAAACAGACCTCTTACTATTCTTCCTTTTCCAAACATACTCAAAACAATCATAGCGGTATCTATATACTCACCATTTTTTGCATTCATAAATGCAGATATACCGTTGAAGAGACCTCCAAACATACCACCACTACTAGGTCTTGGTTTACCACCTGGTCTTCCTCCAGGTGTTCTACCAGGTGTTCTACCAGGTTGTCTGATAGGTGAACGCGGAGCACGTCCAAACATTCTACCAATAGTATTAGTTGCTACTCTTAAGGCACCTCTAATAGCATTCATCAAAGCCCGGAACGGTTTCTTGATCAGTCCAGTGAATAATGCATTAAATATCTTTCCACTAATACCAAATATTGTACGAATAACTCTGCCAACACCTCTTTTAAGGATGGTGAAGACAAGAAAGACTTTTCTTATCGTCGAGACAACACTGTCTCTAATTTTTTCTAATTTTGTTTTATTACCTTCCTTCTGAGCCTTTAATGCTTCAAATCCTTGCTTGGTTAACCAGGAGACACCTAAAGAGAGAAAGAATCTCTTCAACGTCTCCAGAGCACCTGCAGTCTTTCCTTGAAGACCCTGCAGAGGTTTTACCAGTGCACTTTGCATCTTGCGCTCGAAGACGCTTTCCTTTCCTGCTGCAAGTTGTTGTTCTGCTAATATCCTTTGTCTATCTTGCTCTTGCTTCTCTTTCATCTGCTCTAGGGCAGATGTTTGTGTCATCTGATTAGAAATAGTCGCCAGGGAACTGCCGAAAGAATTTACTCTGATAGAAATTCTTTCTAACTTGTTACCTAGTTGTGCTAGTTGTAAATCAGAGACTTCCGCCATCTCTTGCTCTTTCCTTTAGTGTTTCCTCTTCAATAAACTGCTTGAGAAGTGTGAGATATATTTCTCTTTCCCAAGGTATCATATTTTCTAGTTCTGTTAAACTATATTTATGGTGCTGCATCAAAGCAAAATTCACTTTGTAGTATGACTCAAGGTCAGCGTGAGCCATACCTACACGAAAAAAGACGATAAACCCTCAAGAACCACGTCACTTTCAACACCAGTATTTGGATTTTTAACCTTAAAGGTGTGAGAAAGTTTAGGCATAGTTTCAAAGAAAGTTTCAATCTGCTTAAATTGTTTAGAACTCAACTGTTCCATAAAGTCTGCAAGTTCTTTCTTGGAACACTCTGAAGCAGACCAAGATTCCTCTTCATTATATACTTGCTCAATACAAGATGAAACAATTTCAAATGTATCTTGTAGACTCATATCATCACCAATAGCAAAGTTACTCTTTACAAACTCTTCCATTGATGGATACTTCATCCTCAAAGTCAAATCACTATCAAGTTTGATATCGCGGGAATGCTTTTCATTTTCTTTAACTTCAATTTCATCAAGTGGAATAGTAACGGGGACTTGAGTTTGACCATCATCAGGACAGGTTACTAGAACTTCAACTTCCTCACCAACAGACTTACCACGAATATTAAGGAAAAGATATTCAATATCAAATGTAGAAAGTGCTTCTACCTTGACACCACGAGTAATAATACAGTTCTTGATGACTGTCTTTACTGCATTTGTGATTTGCTTTGTATCTTCGCTTTCCATAGCGATGATCAGAACTTTCTCTTCCTTGACCAAAAATGGTCTATATTTGATTTTCTTTTTGGTCGAAGGTACTGTCAACTCATAGGTGGGAGTCGAAATCTTTGGTAAAGGCATAATAAACCTATAATAACAATGTCAGTTAATTTTATTTAGCGACCTCTCTGATGATTACTGGTCCCGTTTGATTTCCATTTCTATTAAAGTTTTTAACAATATCATCCTCAATAATCTTCTTCTGCCCACTCTCAAGTTGTTGTTTTCTGATCTTACTTTGTTTATCACCACTCAACGAACTTACCATATCGGTAAGACCATTAAGAAGTTTATTGTTGTCGCTTCCTCTAGCAATATCAAGACTGCTAACAGCACCAGCGACATATCTGTCATAGTTAAATGATGCCGTTGCTCTTAAAATATCAGATCCGCCGTATGAAACTGGAGTGCTGTTGACAGAGATTGGGAACATTCCAAAGAAAGTATACTCGATAGATTGTTTGTAGTCACGGTCAAATTTAACAATCTTTGTTCTATCACACTTATAATCATCTGGATACTGCATCCTAAAGTAATATCCTCTCCTTCCTGGATTCTCTCCCGATCCACTGGAAATAAATTCAGTCCAGTGTTCAAGGAACTTCATTGTCTTATAATCTTTATCAACATAGAACTCAAGATCAATCTGGGTGAAGACTCTTGTGTGTGCCATCTTTTCAGCAACACCCATAAAGTTTCCTGCAATGTCAGCAGTTCCAAGAGATGATCCTGGAATGACAGCACTACTGCATAGAAGTCCTGCTGTCTCTCCAACAAATCTACTATCAACGCCTCTAACTGCTAAATGTTGACGTAAATCTCCAGACAGACCACCAAAAGTCAATTGGTAGTGAGATGTTTGTGCTAAATTTGAGAACGTTGGTTTGAACTCTGATATTTTTCTAGGTCTTGGTGCCGCCACTCTAAATACCTATACTGGTTTCGTTATCATTATTTAGATGTCATATAAGGGAAAATATCAACCGTCTTATCCAAAGAAATATAAGGGTGACCCTACAAACATTGTATACCGTTCTCTCTGGGAACGCAAATTTATGAAATATTGTGATTTAAATGAAAATATTCTTGAGTGGCGTTCCGAAGAGATTGCTATTCCATATAGATCACCACTTGATAGACGAGTTCATCGTTACTTTCCAGACTTTGCCATCAAGGTTAAAGAAAGCAATGGATCTCTTAAAAAATATCTAATAGAGATCAAACCAAAGAAGCAATGCTCACCACCACCTAAACCAAAAAGACAGACTAAAAAGTATCTGAATGAAGCATTTGAATATGCTAAAAATCAGGCAAAGTGGAAGGCAGCAAATGAATGGTGTCTCGATCGTGGTTATGAATTCAAAGTCTTTACTGAAAAAGAACTAGGTATCTAAAATGGCACAACCTACAGATACTGATCTAAATCGCAATAGGATACGTGAAGTATTTGATGGTTTGATCGGCACTGAAGATCCCGATGATTTGATGATTAAATTGATGGAGGTGATGAGTGAGGGTGCTAAAACACCTGAAGTTGGAAAGTATTATATCTTTGTTTATAACCCCAAAACGCCAAACATCAACTACGATCAAAATCCTCTGGTTGCAGTAACTGATGTATTCTCTTGGGGATTTCGTGGAGTTAACTTTCATTGGGGTCAAGTAAGACAATATACCTTTCCAGAAGTAGCAGGTGGACTATATGAAGCCTACCCAGCAGAGATAAAAGATTTACAAGCAATACCTTTTGGAAATTTTCAGCTAAATAACTAAAAAATCTCTAATGGCAAAAGGAGAAGCGACAAAATCTGGTGGTGGTATAAAAAGTACTGCTTCTTCTAGAAGCGAGTCAGTTGCCTCTAGACCTGCTAGGGGTAAAAATAAACCTGGCACAAATGTTGGTGGGAAGAGTAAAGGTGCTGCGGATAAAATTCTACGGTATCCCCTTGATAGAATTGATAACTCTACCGATTATCTTTCAATCACTGTAGCAAAATTTGACCGAACTGCAGGTGATAAAAACAAGGGTTTATTCGGTGGTATTCAGTCTATAGAATATTTGGAAGAAAATGGTAAAGATGCTGGTAAAATAAAAAGAAATTTCAACTTCACTGCGAATAGTATCTCTGATAATACGAATAGGTTGGGTACAAATATTATAGGTGGACTATCTACAGCAACCGAAAGATCTAGAGGACAATTCAACAAGAAAGACTCTCAATATTTTATTACATTACCGATACCAAACGGCATCAATGATACCAATTCAGTTAGTTGGGGTGAAGATTCTCTCAATCCACTACAAGCTGCTGGTCTCAACGCAATTGGTGCTGTTACTGGTGGCGAAGGTCTTGGTCAGGCGATTGGAGGACTGGGATCTGAATTATTAGAAGCAGCAGGTAATGAAGCTAATCAAAAGGCAATTCTAGCAGCAATTGCTGGATATGGTGTTGGTGCTTCACCGAGTGCATTAATTTCTCGTGCTACAGGTCAGATTCTTAATCCAAACTTGGAACTGCTCTTTAGTGGTGTGAATCTTCGTTCTTTCTCATTCACATTTGACTTTGCACCAAGAAGCAATCCTGAAGGTGAAATGGTTAAAAGAATCATTAATGCATTCAAGAGATCAATGGTTCCAGCAAGTAATAGTGGAATCTTTGTACAATCTCCAAGTATATTTCAGTTGCAGTATAGGAAAGGTAATAGTCCACATCCATTCTTGCATTCATTTAAACCTTGTGCTCTTGTCAATATGGGAGTGAACTATACAGGTTCAAACACCTATGCAACTTATAAAGATGGAACACCAGTTCATATGCAATTGCAACTACAATTCAAAGAACTCAACCCAATTTATGGTGAGGATTACGATCAAATCGATACCGGAGTCGGATACTGATGTCTTACTTTAGAGAATTACCAGATATGTTTTACCAGTCCCCTTTTGGGACTAGGCATTCATCTAGAGACTATGTAAGAACTAAAAATCTTTTTAGAAGAGTTAAATTGCGTGATGATCTAAACAATGCAGTTACTCTGTTTGATAAGTATGAAATTGCACAAGGTGCAAGACCAGATACAGTTGCTGATGAATTGTTTGGAAGTCCAGAGTATGACTGGGTAGTTTTAATCACTGCTGGTATTACTAACGTCACAGATCAATGGCCACTTTCAGATAAAGACCTATTTCAATTTGCTGAAAATAAGTATGGTACTGAACTGAATGCTATTCACCACTATGAAACAAAAGAAGTCAAAGATTCTTCTGGTAGATTGATACTTCCAAAAGGTAAAGTTGTTGATGCTAGTTTCAGAATCCCTAAACCAGGAACTCCAACAGCAGACCTTGATCCAACCGTTGGAGTTTCTAATTATGAATTTGAAGTTCGTAAGAACGATGCTAAGAGGGGTATATTTTTATTGAGACCTGAATTTTTACAACAATTCTTGAATGAAATGAGAAATATTATGCATTATGATAAGTCATCTCAATTCGTTGATAGAAGACTGATTTCTACAGAAAATACTAGAAATACTTCACCACAATAAAAAAGGGGTCCGAAGACCCCTCTGATATATCATTCTTCAGCAAGTTTTGCGAAGTATGAAAGGGTGTCATCATCATCTGATGTACTTGAACGGTGTACAATATCTTCAGCGTTGAAGTCACCGGGAGTAGAAGTTGCTCGTAGAGCAGGTCCACGACCTTCACTCTCATCTTCAAGGTCTTCAGTGATGCGAGGAGCCTTGTTACCAAGAACAGAGTTCAGACGAGTCTTCAGTTCGTCATAGGTCTTGAACTGGTCAGCAGCAACGATCTCCGAGAGGGAGAATTGCTTCTTCCAGATTGCTTCCATAGCATCGTCATCATCCAGCAGAGGAGACTGTGCAGCGAACTCGGAGGAATCGTAGTTACGATATCCTGCAACGTTCTTTGCCTTCAGTTTGAAGTTGGCACCCTGCCAGAAATCAAACGGATCGATTGCTTCCTCATCTTCGAACTCGGGTTGCATAGCAGCAGTGAGTTTGTCGAAGATCTTCTTGCCATACTTATACAGCATGACCTTACCTTCGTTTTGAGGGTTGGCAGGATCCTTAACAACGTAAATGTTGCTAAAGTAAGTCAGTTTACGCTTCTGCTTACGTGCAGTTTCTTTACCAGCATCGGTGCCGTTGTTCCACAGTTGAGTGTTGTACTCAGACACAGGGTCCTTCTGACCCATAGTGGTCAGAGAGTTCTCAATGTACCAACCACCAGGACCTTGGAAGGCGTGGGAGTACAGTTTCTGGAACGGAAGGTCTTCACCATTAGGAGCAGGCAAGAAACGAATAACGGCATAACCGTTACCACTCTTATCTACTTCCAGTTTCCATACACGATCATCACCTGATGCATTAGTATTGCTCATCTTCTCAACTTCCTTGACCAGTTTGCTAGTCAAGTTGCCAAGCTTAGATTGCTTCTTAAGATCTGCGAAAGACATTTGGATACCTCGGATTAATTGGATTTGTAGGATTTACTTGGATAGTATAGCGAAATTTCGATCAGGCGTCAATGTTTTTTTCAAGTGCCTCAATCGTTTTTTGCATACTGTCGAATAATAAGGTCACATCTGTGTCGGCAGGAAATCCCATCGTCATAATGGACTTACGAAGGTTTTCTTTCATTTCGATCGCTTGAGGATCGTCAGAAAGAGACAACCTAGTATACATCACTTGCTGTAAACTCAGCAAGGTCTTCAACTTTTCAATATGATCTAACTGTTCAGATCTATCCATTGCACTAAAAGCGAATACACTAGTGTAGATAGACTCTTGTAAAGTGTTAATCTCTTTTAGTTCTTCTTGGACAATATCGGAGTTAAAAAAACTACTCATTTACAATGGACCTAATAATGCTTTTGAAGTTAGATACGTTAATATTTAGAAAGGGTTTATATTTTTTGATTTTCAAACTGACGGTTTCCCACACTGGGTCATCTAGTTTCTTGTCAAACCTCTCTCTAAACTCAAAAATTATATCATAGATGACAAGAGTGTCAAGACTTATTTCGCCACCAAGGAATTTTTTTAGTATCGGAGGGTGTCCCTTGGAACAATCGAAGAGTTCTTCCAATTCTTTCTGACAGAGCAATTCTCTGCTTTGTTCTTTGAACAAGTAAGTAGAACTCTGTTTCCTCTTTTTCCAATCGGCGTAAGTCCTTTCGCCAGAATTGATAATTTCTCCAATCCATAAGTTTTGTGGGTTGTCTGCTGCAGCAAAATTAGATACTAAAAAATCTACGACCTCTTGATCAGAGTATTTACGACTGGTTTTCTCAAACCAATACTTATCTTTCCTTTTATTGAAAGAAGTCACAGTGGCGCGAGTCTTCGCACCATATTTAAAAAAATCGTATTTTGGATTTGTAAAATGATTTTTTAGTGACAAATAATGCTGATAGGTCTCAAAGGGAGTCACTTTCGGTTTCATCAATTTCTTCAAAATCGTCAATATATTTGACAGGAACTTCGTGCTCATTAGCAATAAGATACCAGTGTTCGCCATCACGAACACCAAGGTATTTCATTTGTTCCTCATCAAAATGTTTTTCACGCATTGCTGCCTGAATTTTCAAATGTAATAGTTCATCACGAGAAATCATAAGTCACAGAGGCAGTTTTGCTCTCGATGTTTTTTTCATAAAGTTGAGACGAATAGCGTCCCATTTAAGTCTCTCTTTCAACGGTTTTGAAATGAGTTTCGTTACCGATTCTACTTCAAGTGCATTGACTTCGCAATAGTGGCAAATAGCGTCAATATAATTGATCTGTTCTTCGGCAACAATTTTTTCAATCTCCAAAGCAAACTTTGAAGGAGTCAAGAATTTACTCTCGATCGCTTGTTCTAATTCTTTATTTGGTTCCATAGAGCTCCAATTTATCTCTAACAAACTTTCTAATGTATTCGGTAAGAAGTTTGATGTACTTTGATTTGTCTCGCTCTTCGTAGACGACACATTCTCCATTTTCACAGGCCATAATGATTACAAGTTTTTTGACAGAAATACCTGTCAGTTCATACAACATACAACCGTATGCCATACATTGTACGAAATAGTGATCGATCCACTCTCGTGGTTTCGGTTTTGCTGATGTCTTAAAGTCAATTATTGCTAACTCGCCTTCATATTCAGCGATACAATCTACTGTCCCTGCAATGCCTAATTGTTTGCTGTACAGGGAACCTTCTAGAGTGTGAATATTATTTATAAGTTTTAGTTTTTCTTTAGAAATATTGAAAAGAAATTTTGAGATGGGTGGAACCTCTGGAAGGTCCTCGTTTTTTAGGTGATGTTCAGTCAAAGTGTGCATATCAGTGCCACGTTTTGTAGCACGTTTTGTGATACGTTCTGCTTCTTCGTTACCAACTCTTTTTCTCCACTTAACAAAGATTTCTTTGTTGAAGTGACTAGTTACTGATGTAATTGAAACTAACTTAAGAAGTTCTTCTTCATCAGGCACTGAGTAGTATCGAACACCATCAATAGTCTCCCTAGAAAGTTTTGGGAGATCAACATTTACGTGATTAAAATTCATGCCAAACTACTGCATTCCTCGGATAATAATTTTGATTAGGTTCTTTTATGAAATAATACAATGCTATTGAATATCTGTCAATATGTGAAGGAGTTTGTAGAGGGTGTGGATGACCGTGAATAGAATTATCAGATAAAGTAAAGATTACTGCTCTGTTCATAAGAGGGGTAATCTTTTGCTCTAATTTCTTCTCTTGATGATCCCACAACTCAAGATGTCCTCCCCATCTATCCAACCACTGTGGATTCAAATATAGAAGAAGGTTCAAAACTCTGAAGTTTCCAGTTGCACCGTGAATATTGTAATCAACGTGCAATGACAACTTACCGCCTGTCTTAATTTTATGGCATCCTGCACCAAACAAATCGGGATCTGGGAGAATATCCTTAATACCGGTCAGATTACTCAAAAACTTTGTAAATCTAGGAGTGTTCAAGTGCTGTAAAACACTATAAACAGTTGGGGATTGTAAAAACAGGTTCTCTACACTATTTGAGTTGTATGGAGTATACCACTTATTGACTTGATGTGGAGCCATATATTCATTTGATGCTGATTCACACCCCCAATCCTCATGCTTCTTCAATTCAGAGAAGCACTGTGAAGCACAATCTGAATTGAGGAAGTTGTCGATAACAATACTTGGGAAAGGTTTTGATTTTGCGTATGTATATGCTAGTTTCTTTCCCAGATCATAATCATCAAATATTTGCATCAAAACCTGCTTCCAGTTTAGCAACAAGATATTCCTTACACAGACCTGAACGGACAATATCGTCCAGACCAAATTCGATAATATCAAATGAGTTCATAGAACGGAGAATCCGCATAAAATCGTGGATTCCATTCTTCTCGTTAGTTTTCTGCAAATCAGTTTGTGTAGCATCACCACAGAAACAAATACGTGTGTTCTCGCCAACACGAGTGATAATACTATCAAGTTCGTGGAAGTTGAGATTTTGAAACTCATCAACAATGACAATAGAATTATCAAGAGTAGTTCCACGAAGGAACGAAGTAGACCAAAATTTAATAGTGTTTTGAGATTTGAGATTACCATAGAGCATCTCAAAGTCTGCATCACTAGGCATCTGGAACATATACTTCACCATATTCTTGTATGGAATCTGATAGATGTCCGCCTTGTCTTCGTGGTCTCCAGGTAAGAAACCAATCTCTCTGGTCGCTACAAGCGATCGTACAAGGTAGATGTGCTCGTAAGGTGTAGATTCATTCAAAACATCTTTGAGAGCGTTGTAGAGGGTGATAAAGGTTTTTCCTGTACCAGCACAACCATAGGCAACAATCTGCTTACCTTCCTGATAGGAATCAAACAATCGTTTCTGATTATCTGTAAGAGGATCAATATTCATCAGGTAACTAGAACCTAATGGTTTCTTCCTCTTCATCTGTTTTGTGGTTAGACCAACTCCAATTGGTTGATCCTCTGATGCTCTTTTTCTTCTTGCCATATTAAAGTTTTTTTACTCTCGAACCAGGTGCTTTTTGTGCTTTTGCCAGAACATCATTCCAACCAGGATTTTTACTGATGAGTTTATCTTTCCACTCACCAACTTCACCAACTCCAGGTGCATTTTCTGGAGTATAGTATCTTTCCCATTCTGGATTCTCTTCTTTCCACTGATCCCAATCGTGAACGCTCATTCTCACGTCTTTAGTTTCGCCAGTTTCAATATGCTTTACTGGATAAGTTGCCATAATAAGTCTCAATGTGTTGTATTTAGACCCACTCAAGTGCTTCTGCACAAGTTGGGAATTGTTCGATAAAGATCTTTTTGCAACCCTCTGCAAGATCCATATGTTCCTTTTGAGTACCGTTAGCAGTCCTCAGAGTTATATAATGGATCCACGACCGACAAGAACCGGACATATAGATTTTTGTGGGCACGGCGAGGGGAAGCACAAAACGAGCACACTCCTTTGCAATACCATACTCAAGCATCTCCTGATAGAGTTTCATACCTTCATCAAAATGATTTTGCATCTTGATCTGAAACTCTTGTCGGACAAACGGATCAATATCATCAATAGAGTTTTGACGATTCTTTGTATCCTGTCTGCGAAGTTCAGGTAGAGGAATCTTGTCTGCCAACATAGAACTGTCGGCATACCGTTGTGAAAATTCTTGATATGTAAATGAACGGTGACGGAGCACTTGAGCTGCCACACCTCTGGTAGTTTCTAGTTCCAGAGTCATAAATGACTGTTCAAATACACTCCAATGATTGTGCTTGATACAATAACCCAACAACTTTGCATAGTTGGGATTCTCTTGATTACTTGGATTAGACACACGAGCAACGTATGCCATCATCTTCTCCGCATCGGGAGTTACACTAATCAGTTTTACGCTCATCTTTTACCAAATCCTTTTTTCTGTGCCAAATCAATCTCTGCAATTTGTTGCTTTAAAACTCGCAACTGTGTTTTCATCTCACGAAGTTTTTCTTCAGAAAAGAGATGTTCTTGTTTTACCAGATCTTCAAGAGTTCTGATAAGTGTTTTAGTTCTGCTCACCATTAGTCTGGATACCCGTCGTCGTCATCAAAAACTTCATCGTAGTCACGAAGTGCTGTTGCTACTTCTTCATAGTTCATATAACGCTGTTTATCAGCATATACTTCAGTCTTTAGACTGTCAACTAGAAGTTCTAGATTACGGACTATCAGTTTTAGTTTGTCTCTGTCCATAAAGCATTATTCGCTGTGTTTATTTTAGCATAAAAAAAGGGGGCAATCAAGCCCCTGTGTCCAATAGAATTTTGCAAATTCTTTTACAAGTCCCTTGGTCGTCATCGCATTCAATAAGGCAGTCAAAATAGTCGTTTACTAGATCTAATTCTTCATTACATCTATCGATCGTACTCCATTCTGCCAACTGATTGCGAGAAATGAGATTGTGCATCTCAACCTCCACAATTGATCGTTGTCATAATAAACGTTTAGATTTCAGTGCATACGCGAAACCTTAATTCTATACTATCTAGACAACTTTGTGTTAATTCACTAACATTTGTTAATTCTTTACATAAAGACAAAAAAAGAGAGGTGTGAAACCTCTCTTTGATAATCACTTGCTGTAGGTCTTACCGCGATAACAGAATGTACCGTGGGTTTCCTTGCTCTCTACACAACGAGTATCATACTCAACACCACGATATGTAGTGTGAGTGATCTGAGCGTCGTGAAGTGCAGATGCCTTGTTAATCTGCTTACGAATGAGATTAAGTGTGTTCATAAGTTTACTCCTAAAGTAGTTGGATTTTTAGGTCCGTTCCTTTAGTCGTTTGCGTCCCATGGACAATTAGGAGTTGCCTCTTTCATTGTATCGATCAGTTCAAC
>Ga0208666_1000516_pt1 | contig 18127 bp, 19 predicted proteins | sample 5B_taG_FD_184078 | JGI IMG/M metagenome (GOLD analysis project Ga0208666, IMG submission 184078) | Marine viral communities from the Subarctic Pacific Ocean - 5B_ETSP_OMZ_AT15132_CsCl metaG (SPAdes) (version 2) | ecosystem: Environmental > Aquatic > Marine > Oceanic | place: Pacific Ocean...
TAATATTTTGTGCGTAGAAATAATCCCCATTAGGAGCTACCCTTGAGTCATCATCCCTATTTAGGCCACCTAAAAAATTTCTTTTATCCTGAGCCATAAGTATTACATTTTAGGAGATTGCTTGAACGCTTTTCTTGTTGTTTGTAGTGCCTCTTGTTTAGTGAAACTTAACATTCTAGCTCTAGCCAATCTCTTGTTGTTGTAGTATTCATTTCTAGCTGATAACTTATCGTTAGGATTAACATTTCTTTTTCTTTGTATAGATTTCCAGTATATATACGATCTTAATGCCTCAGCAGATGATTCATGTATCACCACTTTACCTTCACTTGGGTGTATCAAAGAGCTAGATATGTATTCTAATATTATCTTTTTACCTGACAAATCAGAGGTAAATTGTATTGTATTATTTTCTGCATCTACCTTATAATACCCATTTGTATTATTTCCACCACCTAGTCCAAACTCTTGAACGTACTCAAAATAAGTTGGATGTAATTCATCATCACTAACTGTTGTGCTATTTGCAGCAGTGCTAATTAATGATTTATCGTTTCTTAATCCTAATGGGTGAACATCTCCATCGTTACCATACACACCTATTTTTGTGTATTTAACATAATCTGATGGCAAATCTATAGTTAATGTATCAGAGCTTACAGTTAATTCAACTGTTCTAATACCACCACCCACATCAAAATGCAGCTCTTTTAACCCATTAAGAGCAAGTTTAAAATACCTAAGAAAATCATTCTCACTATTTTTACCTTCCTCAATAATTACGTCATTTACTATGTCTTCTACTTTTATATACATTATACTATATCTATATTATCGTTAACTACATCTTCTTTTGCTTGCCTCATTAAAGAGAAGGTGGCTACTAAAGATTTTATCATTTCTGGTACTGATTCATGTGGAACAGGAAACTCTTCAAAATCACTAAGTGTGTTAGAAGAAGCAATAAACCAAACAGTCACCTCTAATCCTTCATCATTGAAGTCTTTATGGTCACTATTATATAAATAAATTTTTTTGTTTTCCCTATACCAATACTTTCTTCCACTTAAAAGTATTGCGTTATCATACATTGAAAACTGACCTGGATTAGACATCCTAGAATAACATTCAACCTCTGAATAATTAGCTTTTTCAGCTACGTCTTTAACTGGTATTCCAGTATAAGAAGTAGTATCTATTGTAGGAATTGTTATTGTTCCAGTCATATTTGTCATGCCATTAAATGTAACAGAGTCAAATCCACCATGATTGTGGTCTTCTTTTATGTATATAGCCCCATCTTCTAAAACAGCAACTATACCATACATTTTCAATAACCCTGCGTATTTATTTAACCACATCGTATGAAGGGTAAGTGGGGCTAAATCTTCATACCCACCCTCGCTAGGTACCCTTATATCCTCCTCTGTTATTTCTATATAAGTCGTTAAAGATGTTGATCCAGCTGCTTTTATGTTATGCATATCTGCACCCATTTCTTTTAATCTTTTGTTTTTAGAATATTCTATAGTTATTCCAAATCCTAAAGTAGGGTAGTTTTGTCCACCTGCTTGAGAATAAGTAGTTCTTATAGTTAAGCCATCTGCGTGCCAATCAACTATAGAGGCGTTAGTTAATACTGATTTAAAATCAAAATTATTAGAGTCCTCAATTCCAAGATGCTGAGAGCTATAATGACTCTCAAAACTCATTTTCCAATACCCACTAGCACTAGTGTCTGCCCATGTAAATTTTAATTTATTTACTTTTAAAAAATCTTGAAAATCTTTATTATTATTTAAACTCATTAAAAGAACCTGAGGGTTTAATGAATTTTGATTAACAATGCTTGTGTTTCTTCTATCAGATGGATTTTTATAAGTAAATGTAAAATTATAATTTTTTACAGTGTTAGAATCATAGCCATGTTTAAAGGAAAAAACAAATTTATTTCCTATATCAGTAGTTCCTGTTTTGTTTTTAAATTCTATATCAGATAAGTAAGGGGTAGATGTATTTTCTTGATTGTAAAAACTACTAACTACTATTTTTCTTTTGTCAGAATTTACTGTCTCTGTTGGGTATTCATCCAAATATTTTGATATTCTTCTAACTGGGGTAGAGCAAACTCTATATATGGCATCGTCATTAGGTAAACTTAATGGGCTGTGCATTAAATTAACAAATGGCCTTCCACCAACTCCATAAATACTACTTAAAGCAACGTCAAACCTTCTTTTTGTTAAAAAGGCACTAGGCACTTCATGGTCCCCTAACATAGAATTTTCTAATATATGCTTCTTTATCATAGCATCTCTCTCTTGCTCAACTAAAGCTACTACCTCTTGTATTGCAATTTTAGAGTCATCTGCTGTTGAGCCACCATTAACTATCCTCTGTACCTGTTCTGCTATTGATTTTTTTGTTATCATTTATTATGTCTTTTGCTCCATGTTTTTTCCATCTGAATATGTAATTATATCAGCCTCCCTTAAATTAACTCCAATATACCCAAGTATTCTATTAGCTATCTCTTTGTGAGTAGAGTCAGATAATGTAAGTTGCGTTGAGTCACTAGAATTATATATCTCTATATTATTAACAGTAGAATAAGCCCAATTAGGGTCAGATGGTTTTTTAATATAGTTTAACCTAGCAGTAAATGTTGTATCTGACGCACCTAATGTATCAGTAAACACCCTAACCCCATTCGCTTCTATTACACCTACTGGGTAACTAGACGAAGGAAAAACAAGTGAACTATCTCTTCTTTTATATAACTCTCCTAAACTAATCATCTCTACAGAGTTACCACCATACCATAGTGATACAAAATGCAAATAATCAGCAGGAAAAGTAAATAAATCACCAGAAACAGTTAAGTTTGATTCAAATACAGTTACAGGATATAGCTCATCACTTAATTGTGCTGTATCTTTAAATCCAATAACTCCTGCTGCTGGAGATGGTTTACCAACCTTTTCTTTAATAACATCTAATTGTGCTCTCTTGGCTAACATATTGAACTCACTAGGTTTTACGTAACCTCTTTGTTCTTTATTTGCCATGAATTGCACAAACTTATATACTTCATCTATTGTCATAGGTACAAATATAACAAAAAAAAGAGGGCTACAAAAGTAACCCCCTTTAAAATAACAGAAGTAGATTCTATTAATTACTAATTAAATCTCTTTAATTGGTTTTTAATTTCATCTAAAACCTTTTCTCCATCGCCACTTTTACAGAAATCTGCAAAATGATCTATTGGTTTTTGACCTATTGGAACATGAGTAATAAGAGGTCTAGCAGATCCCTTAATCCAGGTTACTTTATTAGAAGCCATAGATATTAATTGGTGTTCTTCAGCTAATAATATAGTCTCCTTTATCTCTGTTACTGGATTATCCATACCTGATATAAAACCATTAGGGTCCTTTTGAGCAAGAACTTTCATATCATATCTTATCTCATCTGTAGATTTATCTACATTCACACCTAATACTTTAGCGTATCCTATTAATTTACTTATAGGCATTTTAAGAGCTAAAGACATTGCGTCTATCTCTAATACACTTTTCTTTAAACTAACTTTAGCTTTTCTTTCAGTGTCTTTTTTCTTAAATACTACTTTTGAATTTGTCATTCTATTAGGATTATCTCCATTTTGATTATGGTGTTCCATAAACTTTTTAAGAGTTGGGTTTTGTTTTCCAACAATTAAAAATCCTTCATTGAAGGTAATAGGTGACTTTACTTTAGCATCTTTTTTTTGTTCATCCTCAAATATAGAAGACTCTCCAGGTATATATCTTATTTTTCTATTTACACCCTTTATTGGGTCATAAATAATATCCTCAGCCTTAATCATGTATACAAGTGCATACTTTACTTTTTTTGTTTTTCTATCTATACTACTTTTAGTTAATTGATAAATAGTAGGTCCATCTTTTTTTCTACCAAAATTAAAATTAGATCTTGGTGTATTTTGAACTATTGTTTTGGGTTCTTCTACAACAGGACTTGCTGTAGTTGTTGCAGTATTTAAAACTCCTGTTTTAACTGCAGTTTTCTTTTTAGGGAATGTTTTTGTTGTTGTCATTATATTAAAAATTAAATTAAATTAAACTTGTTAATACACTTTGGAGGGAGAGAAACTCCCCCTCCTCAATGTGTTCTTTATCCTGCCTATATATCATTTCAAGACAGTTCGCAATTATTACGATGCTTCAACTACTGTGATAGAAGCACAAGCTGTGATATTAGCACTGCAAAACACTGAGTTTTCACTGTCTGCAATAGTAATAAAGCCATAGTTACCACCACTTGCTCTGTTGATAACCTCAGTTATGTCTTGCATAACTTCTTTATGCTTACCAACAGTAATGTCAAGAGCAACGACTGAATGATCTAAACCTGCGTCATTATCTGTTTCTTGCCCAGATACGAAGAAAAGTCTAAGATCTCCTGTGTTCTGCATCTCCATGTGAGATAATTTATCAGCAGGAAAACAAACTACTTCTTCAGTTGAGGTTGTTCCATCAATAGCACCTTTTGCGAAATATAACATATTTTTCATTCTATATAAATTTTAAAGGTTAATAATTAAGATTTTTTGATTAACATGTATCTGTTCGCACCAAAACCTTCAAAACCTCTTTCAGTTCTGTAGTGACACTTCAGATTATCTTCAGTGTTTGTTTTGTTTTTAAGAACAGCAGAACCTGTTAACCAGTGTTCCATCTCTCTTGAATAACCATTAGCAGCTTTATATCTAATTCTTAGAGAAGGTATTTTATCTCCAGACTTAGCGTCTTTCTGAGTATCCATAGGAATACATATACCATATCCATTGTAGTTAAAGTTTGTTGCTCCAACTAATTTTGGATGATTAAATAAGTCATATGTTTTCTTGTGGAATGTATAACCACCTCTTGTGAAAGAATTAAATCCAAGGTTTAATGCCATGTTTTTGTTATTCTGGAAAGTACCATAGTTAGCACCACCAGCAGCATATGCACCTTGAGCAGCTAATAAGTCATCAATATCTAAAGATAAGTTGATACCACAATACATTGCGTATTCCTTAGCACCTCTATATTTATCTAAAGATTTGATAATAGCATCAAAATCTGCCATAGTAATTGCAGATGATCCTAAATCCATTGATTGACCTTTATTTTCGATAAAATCTAATAAACCTTCAGTACCTCTAATACCTCCATTTGTAAATGAAGAAGAAGCAACTGCAGAAGCTAAATTAGTATTTGAATCTACTTGTTTACCCAAAATCATCATTAACTCTTGATAGTCCATGAATCTTTTATAAGTATCAGCTTCACCTTTTAAGTACCATAAGTATCCTGAACCAAAGTGTTGACTATCAACTTTAAAGTAAATCACGTTAGTAGCTTCAGTACCTGAAACTTCAAATGATTCTTTAATAATCATACATTTGTTAGAATATTCATGAACTCTTGGTAAAATAGAATCAGGTTGAGCAGTATTCTCTCCCCATTCGTTACCTATAATAGTCCAAGTTTCCCCATCACTAACGCTTGACCAATTTGGATATGGATGAGCAGTGAATGTTGGAGTCGCATGTGTAGCAGGTGTAGACGTAACTATAATCATCTGTCCTGATTGAGATAATAAAATATCACCTAATCTAACTGGATGTTCTTGAGTTGTCGTGCCTAAAGCTGCATCTGCTAAACTTGAATCTAAAATATTCATTGTGTGTGGACCATAAGCTGTACTACCTGTCGCTGGGTTAGTACTGTCATAATCCAAAGTAACTGTGTTGTGTATAAACGCTTCTTCGAAGTGTTCAAATTGTGTTTGTGTGCACTCTTTTTTTGCTCCAACTAATTCTAAAAGACCAGTGATTCCTTGCTTTCCATATCTTTGGATAAGACGTTCATCAACTTCTCTTTTGTGCATAGCTAAAGTTGTAAGAGAACTTACATAATTGTCCTGAGTCGCTAACGCCACTGACGTAGGATTCAGTACAAAGTTTTCACCTGAAGGTAAACTTACTGTTGCCATTTTTTATAATTTTTATGTTAATAATCTATTTAATTAATCGTCAAATATATGTTTCGATATTTGACCAGCAATAGATTCTCCATGTCGTTCTTGAGAAACTTGATTAGGCTCGTAAGATGGGTTATTAATATCCCTTAGTACTGATTCAGCACCTTGTGATCTATATTGATTAGCGACACTTCTTACTATTTTGTCTTGCAACTTCATAGCAATCATATCTAATGCTAATTTTTCTGTATCCCAGTTACCATAATCATCTTGGTAAGGTTCAAAAAAGTCATCTAAATTGGACATTGCTTCTCCAACCATAGTTTTGTCATCTTCTGTTAATTGATATTCAAAGACTTCTCCACTATCGTTCATTTGAAATTGCAATGATTCCATATCATCTAACTCTGCATCCATATCATCAAGAAAATCTTCTCTAGCCTCTTGAGTCTGTATACGATCCTCTTCTGTATAACCTTCGTTATCTTCAGCAGGAGCCCAGTACTCTTCTTGCAAGTCTTGTAATTCTTGCCTAGCTTTAGATACATCTCTTTTTAAATGGATTTTACCAAGTTCAGTTTGCTCAGAACTGTACTTTCCCTCCCCTTGTTTATAGGTATCATTAAAGAACAAGTCGATTTCCTTATCTGTTAAATCAGGGTTTTCTAATGAGAGGTATTCTTTTATAACCTCTTGGTCAGACATTTCGTTATAGTCTTGACTTTGTGTTAAGAAGTAATCTTCAGCACTTCTTCCAGTTTCCTCAACAAATCTATTCATTTCTGCTATCTGATCGCTAGCAAATTCGTTTTCTTGTTGGTCTTCTAGATCATCTAATAAATCATCTAGGTCGTCATAGTCTGTTCCATACTTTTCGTTTAGAACATCTAGAGCATCATAGTCATCTGATTCGTACTCGTCTTCTCTCTCTTCAGGGGAAGAATATTCTTCTTCCTCTTGTTCATAATACCCATCTTCTTGGGTAGGTTCAGTTGTCAAAGAGCTTTCCATTGCTTCCTCTGGGCTGTAATCACTATCATTCGATGGCTCATATTCCTCCTGAGGTTCTACATCAGAACTTTCATTCTGAGTTAGGTCTATTGTTTTTGGTTGAAGAGCTGATTCACTGGAATCAACTGAAATTTCAACGCTTTCTCCTGTAGCCTCTGCAAAATCTTCTGCAGGACCAAAGTTTTTATCATCCATATTGTATTAAATTAAATTAGTATTTTTTTCAAATATATATCTTATTTGTGACAATCCAATGTTTATTTTAAAATATTTGGTATTGGATTTTCAGGGTTTTCCTCTACTTGTGGCATTTCCTCTAATTGCGATAAAGGAAGTGCTCTATCCCTTTTTTGCTCTACTATCCTAGATTGATTATAAGCAGATTTATCTTGAGATTTTAATTTTACTTCTCCTGATACATTAGCAACCTTTTCTTTACCTGAGTTATTAAGGGCAATCTCTTTCATTCTTCTTTGGTGTTGCTTAGAGTCAAGCTGGTCTTTTAACTGATACTCTGCTTGCATCTCTTGTATTTTACTTTGAGACCTCATTTGAGCCTCCTGTGCTTGCATTTGAGCCATCATTTGCAGTTCCTGTTGTTTAATTTGAGCTTGTTGTTGTGCAGCTTGTTGTTGAATCTTTGCATTTTGCATTTGAGCTTCTTTTGCTTTTCTCTCTTCTTCTTCCTGGTATTTTCTTCTTCTAAACATTAAAACCTGATTAGCAAGTTTCATGTTATTTATAGATCTTATAGTAATTACATCTTCAAGTCTTATTTCCTTTTGAGCTAAAGACATTTGTAAATTTTGTTCTAGTTGTAATTTTTGATCTTCATCAGGTGCCACCTCTAATATGATTCCAAATTCATGGTGGGATATATTTCCATTCATTTTCATCATAGACATAGTTCCTTTTCCTAGTGCATTAGAATACGACTGAAACTTCGCCTTATTCTTTATAATATCCTGAAGTCTCATACATATACACTCAGCAACTCTTTTTGTTAAACTTAAATAACCATCGTTAATATTTCTAGTTGCATTGTTTGATGCTAGAATTTGTAATTTCTGAACGCCAACTAAAGCCTCACTTGGTGGTTTCGCACCCTCTTTAGCTTCATTTACCCCAGTCACATCTCTTATCATTTGTAAATTATGTTGGTAGATAGCAATTAATTTCTGCATGTCGCCACCTATACCATTTTCTAACTCCTGTACAGGAATAGCACTAGTTGGTTGCCCTTCATCATTTAAGGTTCTATAATATATATTACCTGTTTGGTCATATATCTCTTGAAGCTCCATTGGGGTAAAAGTTCCACCATCTCCCTTAGATACATTTTCCAATGAACCTAATTCAAACGCTGCACCTTTTGGTCTTGCCTTAGCTATTATTTGTTGCAATTTTAGGTGAGCAAGTTGTATTTGGTCTGCAAATGGTATCATTCTTTCTACCATTGATTTATTAATCATTTTATGAGTACCTGGTGCATATACAACATAAGATAATTTAGTCTCTGTTAAATTAGACTTTTTTCTCATCATGTTTTTAGCCAAACCATAGTTTAATACAAAATCTGTTCCAACTATCCACATTCCTGAATAAACAACCTTTAAGGATGTTTTAATTAATTCTCTATTAAATTTAGATGTTTTTGGTTTTTTATAGGTATGGTCTTTTTTTCTAACAGTATAGCCACCATAAGCATTTTGCTTTTTTTCGTATTTTAACTCATTAACTGAAAAAAACTCTGCGTCTAATACAGTTATTCTAAATTTATCATATTCATGCTCATGTTGATATTGATTTATATAAGACTCATAATTAGGGCTTATTGAATCATTACTGTTCTTGCCTGAGTATTCTCCAGCTATCTTAATATAATCTTCTTCGCTTAATTGGTCTCCTGCTAATCTTTTTAATTCACCAATAGTTATAGTATAAACTTCACCTGCGTGCTGAATATCTGAGTAGTCCTCATGATTAGTATAAGAGGTGATTAAATTAGCTGGCTCTACTCTTTTTACTTTTACCCCAGAATTAGGATCTATATATGTTTTACAAGCACCAACCCCACAGACAATTAAATCTCTAATTACTGCCTTTTTAATTCCATCATAATTATTTAAGTCCATTATAAACTTAATACCCTTTTCCATAGACACTTCTGTAGCTTGCTTATAAGAAAGTGCCATATGTATATCTAGCTCCTCTTGGGTTCTAGGTATATACCCCTTTTGTCTTAGGTCGTATCCTGTTACCTTACTTAATTCCTCTAATCCTGGTCGAACAAGCATTTGAGCAAACATCCTGTTTTTATCTTGCTCCCTTTTAGTTTCTGAAATAGGATCTGTAGCATTTGCTAAAACTTCGTATTCCTGATTAGATAAGTCGTTTACTATTAAATCTAAAAATTTAGGTATTATATTTACAGGAGTCCAATCTAAATTAAGATAAGAGGTGTCTCCCTGAACATCTAATAAGTCTTTATATTTGGATACATTTTGAGAGCCTTGAGCATAGCTTCTTGCCTTTGCATATCTAGCCTTCTTACTATCTATATTTATTTCAGAGTTATCTTTCCAGTCATGATACATTTTTTTAAAGTAAGCAAGGCCATACTCTTTCTTTTCCTTTTCCTTTGGCGATACCAATGGACTAGGGTATCCACCTATTTTTTTGTCCTTCCCAAATATATTTCCTATTTCCATTTACTTTATTTTTTTAGATAATAAACCTTTATTTTGATATGTTTTTACAAATTTAGTAAATTTTGGCATATCTTTCTTAACTTGAACGAATTTTTGTGAGGCTAATAATGCAAGGCTAGAACTGATGGTAGCATCAAATTTTGTTCTATTATCTATATCGAACCTACTCCAGTCATCTAAAAGTCTATTAAAGTAACATTTTCCTACCTCCCCAGTCTCCATATTTATACCAACGTGGTCATAAATATAAGTAGCCACAGCCTCAGCTTGTGCATTAATAACAGCAACACCAGATCCTGGTATGCCTTTAGTAACCTGCTTTCTACTAAAATCTGTATGTGTTGACTCTGGTCTATCCATAAGATAGTCATAATATCCTCTTCTTTCAAAATATTTTATAATTCCTATCTTATTGTTTTCCACAAGTATTGGGCATCCATAAAATACACATTGCTTAATCATGTCTTCATAAAATATATCTGCCTTTGGTGGTCTAAATATATATTCACAAACAAATTGCTCTGAAGGCAATCCATCTGCTAGGGTAAATTTATGATAAATATGACAAGCAGCGTTAGACCTTCTACCATCTGTTGTTGTATCATGGTCATAAGGGTCACATCCTGCAACTAAATTTAATGCATTTCCAGGTCTTTTCTTACTATACTTAGTGTCTACTAGATTCTGCATCTCTTTTTCAGGAAACCACGTGACCTCCCACTTACCCTTTTTATTAGGAATCCATATAACACTAGTGTCTTGTGCCCCATTTCTCCATATAAAATCTCCTTTAATTGTCAAGTTATCAGTTACCTCATTATAATCTAATTGTTGGTATATTTTTTCTACATCAAATACACTAGATAAAGAATCATTCCTGAAGGCCTCTTCAGTAGTAAATGGAAATTGTCTTTTAAACTCTGATAATGAACTAGTATTGTTTTTTAATCCATCTCTTCTATTCTTCATATAATCCTTTGCACCAACACTTATGTGTATGTCATCACATCCTAAAACAGGTTTCTTTGGGGTGTCTACCACAGAAAACCCATATTCATCTATAAATCCTTCTAGGTTTTCATAAGAGGGTATAAATAGAGAGTATAGTCCAGATTTAGTTCTGCCATTTAAATCTTTATCAGTTACATCAGAGTTATAATATAAGTCTTTATACTCTAATCCACCATCCTCTAATTTATTAGCAGTTGAGCCCATCATACATTTACCTACAATTTTTCTACCAAGAAGCAAGCAGGTTTGTGTTACACCCCAGTTTTTAGCTATAGAGGTTGATCCTGTCCATTTACCTGCCTCATCATGGATAAGTAATTTAAGTTTCATTCCATCATAACTATTATCTGCAGTGTTTCTCCAGTCTATAACAGAATTAAGTGCCTCTGACTTTTCTATATGCTTATGTTTCTTTGTTATTTTCTTTGCAGGCTCTCTAAACGCTAATTCTACTCTTGGATTACTAGAACCATCTTGTATAGGTTGAAAGAAAAATGGATACCTTCTATATATTCTAACCACCTTGTCTGTAAACATACTTTTTGCATCAGAACCTGTCTTTGATAATAGTCCAAAATTCGACTCATAAGTTTGCGTTGCTTGGTTAACCATCTCAGAGCTAGCCATATACGAGAACCCAGATCGTCTATTTTTTAGGAAACACATTCCCATACAGTTAGGGTCCATTTTACATGCTTGCCAAAAAATAAAAAATTTCCTATTAGCGTCTCTATAATCAGGGTAACCTATATCTATATGAGACCATTGTAAAAACATGTAATGACTACCAGTAACATAAGTTGGAGTTCCATTATTCATAAACCAAAGACCCTCTCTTCTTCTTCTAAATTCCTCTTCTATGTATTCGTAGTAATCAGATGCGTTTTCTCTATTTAATTGCTTAGGCATATCTTGCCTAACCCATCTTTGGTCTTTCTTTTTTTTATCTGAGTATAGTATTTTTTTCTTTGATGGTTTTTTAGGTAGCTGAATTTTAAGACCCTGAATGTCTATAATATCACCTAAGTTATTTGGATTTAATTGAATTAACATAACCACTATCTTTTAGCCCATTTCTCTGCAAATCCTTTTTCAAAATCCCTTTCTTCCTTAAATTCTGCATCACTATTTGAAAGTTGAGCCTCTAGCTTGGATATACCTATTAGTATCTCTTGAGCATCCACAAAACATTCTTTCTTTGCCTTGATTGCATTTCTTCTTTTTTCATCAGATAATTCTGGGTCTAGTGGTTTCTTAATATCATTTATGAGAATAGCTACAGCCTCTTTAGATGAGTCTATTAACTCTTGTAGTGCTCTTTGTACGTATGATTTATTACTTTCTTTCTCCATCTTCTACTTTTGCTAATATATCTTGATTCCTCATTCTAAGAAGTACATCACCTTCAATTTTCATATCATATTCTGAATTAACTGAGAATACAACCTCATCACCTTCTTTCATCCCTTGGTCTTTCATCCAGTCACTTAAATGCCTTATATATCCATGTAACTCAATATCCTCTACTCCTGGTTTTAAAAATATACCTGTTTCACTTTTTATTTCTTCTTCGTCTTGCACCTTTTGTTCTACAAAATTCCAATGATGCAACATCTTAATATCCTCATCTCTAACTCTTGCATATATAAAATCCCAATGAACAGAATATAGATTTTCCTCGTCTAGCCATCTAACTTTATTATCACTAATAAGATCTTGTGAAGATGAGTTTGCAAACTTTTTGTCTACACTTACATTACCAGTGCTGGCAGTTATCATGTGATGAAAATAAACTTTATCACCTATTTTAACGTCAAATTCTAGTCCTTTAGGTAGCCATTCAGGAACTTGATATACTGTCCCATATTGCCTAGCATGCTTTAAGGGGTCGAAAGTATAATTTAATATTATTCTTTTACCATTTTTAAGTTCTATAGTATCTTCATAAGGTTTTTCTACCTTAACAAGAAAATAATTCTTAGGTATTTTTACTTTTGCCATATTTTATTTAATTTACTTCGTAATACTCTTCGTAATCTAAATTGTATTCTACTCCAGTTATAGTGAAAAATGATTTCCACATTTCTGAAGTATCTGAGTCTTCCATTTTAATAAATACGTTAAATTTTAACATATTGTATTTATAGAAGTATAAATCATCTTGGACTATAGCAGTTATTTTTGCTCTACCCCTCATTATAGGCTGCCCAACTACATAGGTTATACCATCTTTAATATCACCTATTGTTATCTTTCTTATTATTCCACTTATAAGTTCCATTATGCTTCTGGTTTATTTTTATTATTATTAAATATATTAAACATATCAAGTTTAGATACAGACTCTAGTTCATCTATTGATAACTGTTCACCAACTGGATTACCAAAAACTTTTTCATCAATAATCATTTTTAGAGCATTTGAAACTAAATCTTCTTTTAAATTCATTATAGTTTCTGAATTAAACTCATCTAAAGTGTCTCCAATCTTTATATAAGAAAAAACAAACTTTATATCTTTTTCTTCCTTTAAATTGTTTATTACTTTAATTATATCTTTTATTTTAGTTTTTTGATTTTTTTTCTTTTTTTTCATAGTGATAAACTAGACCATCAACAGAGTCTATATTAGTTCCATTTATATTAACATGACCACCCATTTCTAAAATTTGTTTTTCAGATTCAAATTCGTCTACCTTTTCTTTTATCATAGCTACTTTGTACAAAACAAGATAACCTATAAGATCAATAAGGGTATCCTCTGTCTCATCAGTAATTCCAGTATTCTTTATACGCATTAATTTATCATCTATTCTTGCCCCCAGTGAATCTAGAGCATCTCCATTTGAGAAAATATTTGATGGGTTTATAGCAGAGTCTCCATATGCTCTGTTCTTTTCTATTAAGAGATCTTTAACTTCTGTAATAATCTCTTTTATTACTTTTTCTGTATTCATTATATATTAAATTAAATTTCAGTAAATATACAAAAAAAGAAACTATTTTTATAACCCCCTTTTAAAAGTTATGAACATAGTTATACACTAGCCACTAAAACTTCTATATCGATTGGGTCACTGCCAACTGGTTGAATTTGTAAACTAGCAATATCAGCCATAGTACCAAAACTTGGGGAAGTATCAGCTTCTGCTAACATTAAATCATCTGGGCCACCTAATACATGGCTTTGACCAGCAGATAAAGTTACTTGATATAAAGTTGCTGCACCTACTACAGCTAGTTCAACAGCAGCTGAACCTATATTTGTAACCCTAATATACTTAGCCTCAGCAACTGCTATAGCATTAGCAGAAGTTCTTACACTCGCAGCAAAAGTAGCTATAGTGGTTGAGTGACCATTAGGGCACGTGACCTTTCTCCTATAAACTTCATTTATACCTGATACAATAAAACTTTTTGTTCCACCATATTGATGCCCATTTACTATTACGTCTTCTGTTAATGTTACTGTTAAATCTGCCATATCTATTCAAATAATATTCTACTAATTTTTTCATAATGAACAACTAAATTTCTAGCTGTTGTATTTGTATGTTTCATAATACCTATATAAGGAATTAAGTCTACATCATCTGTAAGGGCTGCACTAACTGTTGTTGAGGTAGCAGCCTTAGTCCCATATAAATATAAATCCTCGTCATCTACTACTGCGTGGGTACAACTAGATAATGTAAGCGTTGTAGCTGCTACTGCAGAAACTGTACCAACTATATTTCCTGTTGCATCTGAAACCACGTCTCCAACTACAAATCTAGCTGTTGCACCAGTTCCATCTACAGTCATAGCTACTGGACTACCAGATGTTCCATATCCACTTCCATTATTAATATTAACTCCTGTGTCCCCAACTTTTACAGTTGCCACACCATATTGAACATCATTAATAAATATAGAAATTTGTCTTGATGAATTTATAGATATTCTAAATCTATAACTGGTATCTGTTGATACAGTAAGACCTGTATTTACAATATAATCATGTCCACCAGTACTGTGGCAAAAATGCCAAGTATCTGTTGCTGTTTGATAAGGAAGTATTGTTTTACTTGAATCATAATAAAAATACGCCTGATCGTTGTCTGTAGCAGAAACATGTGTATTAGTTAATTTAAGTCCTGCGTATATCATATGATCTGCTATATTCGAGTCTGTTGTTATAGCACAAGACCATTCTACACTATTTTCTGTTCCCCATAAAACACCTGTCCAAGCTGTTTGAGCACCTGTGTTTTGATGTGTTAAATGATCTAAATGAGGAAGTACAATCATTGAGTCAGTACTAGCACCCCCATTAGTTGCTAGATTTATACCTGCTTTTGTGGCATTATAAGTTACTTTAGAATCATCTGCGTTTGTACCTAATAATTCAAAGTGTCTATTTGCTTTAACGTACTTAGCTAGAGCAGTGGCGTCATTTGCATCTGCGTCTATTACCATAGAGGCATTTGATTGAGGTTTTCTACTAAAGTATTCTTCTAGCTTATATCTAGCTGATGTATCTATAATTGTGTCTGAAGTTATAGAGCCTGTTGCTTTTATGTTACCAGCTACATGTAAAGTAGACGTAGGTGAGGTTGTTCCTATACCCACATAACCTGTACTAGCAACTCTCATTCTTTCTGTTACTGTTCCATTTACTGCTGTCTCAAACGCCATATAAGCATCTTGAGTAGATGTAGTAGAGGTCCAATCTGTCTCTGTTCCTACAGATACTCTACCTGCATCAGCAATGGCTGGAGAAGATCCATCATAATAAAATTGATTAAATAGTATACTTGTTTCTGTGCCATCCATATCAGCATTATTAACAGAGTTTGTTAATGCTAACATATCTATATTTCCTTTCGCACTTCCACTTGCTTGTATTTCTAATGTGTTATTAGGGGCAGAGGTACCCATTCCAATTCTTTTATTATTTCCATCTACAGAAAATAAAGTAGTTGAATTACCATATATATCAAACGCTTGAGTAGCACTTCTTGCTTCAAAATAGAATTTTTTATCAGCGTCACCAAAATGAATAAAACCTGTTGAAGCATTATTTTGGCCCACACCAATAGAGCCTGTTCCATCCCCTGCTTCATTGTTTATTATGGTAGATCCATTACCACTATGTGCAGTAGGATTTATTGATATATATGTTTTACCTGTTGTTTGTGCTGTTGTTGATCCTCCACTACCACCACCTACAGTTGTTGCTGGATTACAATCACCTGCACAAAACCCAAAAGCATTTCCTTTACCTGCGATTAAAGATACATTAGTTCCATTATCTATTCTAAACGCATTTGTTGTACCATTTAAATCAAGTTTATAAGTTGGAGCAGTTCTACCTATACCAAGTGAAGTTCCTATATTAACTTTATTAGTGGCTATTTGTAAATCACTATCATTACCAGCACCATCTTGTAGTGCAGTAACAGATGTTGTTAATGTAGAATCGCTGTTAGTTTTTAATAAACTACTAAATCTACCTGCTATAGTTTGTCCTGATAATGTTGCCATATTTTATATTTCAAATCCAAAGTTTAACAATATTAATCTAAATCTTTTGCAGTCTTTACTACACACTCTTTCTCCACAAAAGTAAAGTTCAAATATAGTAAAGAATCCAAATCTTATTTGTAAGGTAATCTTATTTTTTTTATTACCACTTCTCCATGAGTTTATCCAGTTCATATTAATTAAATTTTGCTAACATTAATTTATCTATATCTTTTTGCACAGTCTTTTTATCTGCGTCTAATTTAAACATTACGTTTGGTAAAAACCTTATCTTTTCCTCTCCACTCTCAAAAACAATTACAGTTGGTATTGCTGTTATATCAAATTTCATTTGTAAGTCCATGTACTGGGATATGTCTACTAAGTAATACGAACAATCAGTTAGTTCGTACTTAGCAGCATTAGCGTCATTCCACCCAGCATAAAACTCTACAACAACAATATCTTTAGCTACTTTGCCTTTAAAATTGTCAGGATTTATAAACTCTTGACCAAAACAAATTTCTGAACCTATTAGTAACGAAATAATTATTATTAAATTTTTCATTTTTTTAATTCTTTAATTTCCTCATTAAGATCTTCTATGTCTTTTATAATGTTATCAATCTTCTGTCTAGCCATCTCATCTTTCATATTAAACTCCATTCTTGTAGGTGGCCAAGTTTGAGAAGCAGCAGGGTCCCCCATGTCTATCATATATGTTCCTGTTCCTGGTTTAGGTTTTTCTAAGGCCTCTGCGACTTTAACTTCTAGCTCTACAAATTTAGAGTTTATATTAGATAACATACCATAGTATCCTGCTATTACAGCAGCCACCCCTGCTATTATCCAAGCAAGGGTTTTAATGCTAATTTTAAATTTGCTATCTTCAGAAAATTCTTTTGTCATTACATTCTTCTATCTGGTACTCTTTTCTTCCATTTGTCGTTTAATTTCTCGATTTGGCCTTGATTCTCGAGGTGGCCTTGATACGTCAGGCATTTTTGCTTCTTGCCTTACGTCTTGTGCAGCCTGTTTCATTCTTCTTTTTCTTGCTTCAGGTCCAAGTTCTACAGTATACTTACCTCTTTTTGAAAATACACTTTCCCCCTTTTTTCTGAACTTAAAAGTTCTCTCATGTGGAGCCTCTGTAGTCCTTCCTTTACTTACATCTTTATCATACTGCTTTCTTTTTCTAGCAAATTTTTTATCAAATCTTCTTCCTTCTCTTTTTTTCTTTAGTTTACTTACTGTTTTTGTCATTCTTTTTTCAGGGTTTGTACCACCATTTTCAAATCTCCTTTTATTAGACCTAATACCTCCTGGTCTTTTTGATCCACCTCCAGGCCTAGCTTGTTGTCTTTTTGACATACCATTTCTCATTTCAAAAGAGTTATGTGGTTCTGTTGAACCTCCTGTAAGCCTTTTCTTTCTTTCAGATATTCGTTTTTTTCTTTCTCTTCTCATATCAAAAGAGTTATGTGGTTCTGTTGAACCTCCTGTAAGCCTTTCCCTTTTTTTGTTCTTTCTATTTCTTCTCATGTCAAAAGAGTTATGTGGCTCTGTTCCACCATTAGCATACTCTTTCATTTTTCCACCACCCATATATTTTCTTCCTTTCATTTCATGGAATGTATAACCACCTCTTGCTGGACCTTGTCTTTTTTTCATCTTGTCTGCTAACTTTCTATATTTTGAGCCAGTACCAGTATTAAATGGGTTACCCCTTTCTTTAGGTTTCCTTACATGGATTGGTTTTCTTGGGGTTCCATCTCCTTTAGTAGATCCCCCATTTGCATATTTTTTTAAAATTTTCATTTTGACGCTTATTTTAATTAATTAATTATTTTTTAT
>Ga0208666_1000518_pt1 | contig 18089 bp, 22 predicted proteins | sample 5B_taG_FD_184078 | JGI IMG/M metagenome (GOLD analysis project Ga0208666, IMG submission 184078) | Marine viral communities from the Subarctic Pacific Ocean - 5B_ETSP_OMZ_AT15132_CsCl metaG (SPAdes) (version 2) | ecosystem: Environmental > Aquatic > Marine > Oceanic | place: Pacific Ocean...
TTCCTTGCCGCCCAGTGTGCAGCAAATGCTCAGAAGATGGGAATTGGAGTAATCTACTTTGATTCTGAGTCTGCGATTGATCCAACTTTCTTGGAGAAGGCTGGCTGCGATCTGGGCTCAATGATGTATGTTCAGGCTCAATCCGTAGAGTTTGTGCTTGAGACTATAGAAGATCTATTGGGAGCAACAGATAGCCAACTATTGTTTATTTGGGACTCTCTGGCATTCACGCCGTCAGTCTCAGATGTGGCGGGAGATTTCAACCCTCAGTCGTCTGTGGCAACCAAGGCTCGCATTCTTGCGAAGGCGATGTCAAAGTTGGTTATTCCACTCGCAGATAAGAAGGCAACGTTCCTTGTTCTCAATCAGTTGAAGACCAATATCCCACATGGACCGATGGCACGGCAGATTGCGATGACAACACCTTACATCACCCCAGGCGGAAAGGCTATGCACTATGCTTACTCTCTTCGTATCTGGCTTACAGGTCGTAAGAGTAAGGCAGCCTATGTACTTGATGACAATGGTTTCCGTATTGGTTCAGAAGTTAAGGTCAAGCTTGAAAAGTCTCGCTTTGGAACCCAAGGCAGAACTTGTACGTTCCGTATCTTATGGGGAACCGAATCAATTGGCGTCCAAGATGAAGAAAGTTGGTTTGAGGCTCTCAAGGGCTTTATGACTGTCGCCGGTTCTTGGTATACACTTGAACACAACGGTTATTCCAAGAAGTTCCAGCCCAGCAAATGGGTTGACACCTTGAATGGTGACCCTGAGTTCAAGCAGCACGTAATGGACTTTATGGACGAGGTTGTAGTCCAGAAGTTTGACAAGAGAGAGGGCGAAGCATCAGACTTCTATGAAGTAGATGAAAAAATAAATAAAGCGTCTTGACATAGCGCCTCCACCCTGTTAGATTATGGGGTGGAGGTAACCTATGAAACGTGTGCTCGTAATTGACGCCCTCAATATGTTTTTGAGGGCGTTTATCGTTGACCCCAGCCTGTCTCAGCATGGACAACCAATAGGCGGGATCAAGGGATCTATAAAGATCTTACAGAAGCTTGTGAGAATAACAAAACCAAATGAGATTGTCATCTGTTGGGATGGACCAAATGGTTCTCAGAAGCGCAAAGCTCTCAACTCTGGCTACAAACAAGGCAGGAAGCCTCTGCGTCTCAATCGTTCTGTTCACAATCTGACAGAGAACGAGGAATTGCAGAATAAAGTCTGGCAACAAATACAGATTATTGAATACCTAAATCAAATGCCAATCATCCAGCTTATCCTTGAAAGAGTAGAGGCTGATGACATCATCTCTCATGTCTGCAATTCTGGGCATTATAAAGGTTGGCAAAAAGTTATCGTCTCAAACGACAAAGACTTTTTGCAGCTTTGCGATGACGAGACGGTGGTCTACCGTCCAACGACAGACAAGATTGAAACCAAAAAAACTGTGATTGAAACAATGGGGGTTCATCCAACAAACATGGCTCTTGCTCGCGCTATGGACGGCGATGCTAGCGACAATCTTCCCGGCGTTAGTCGGGTCGGAATGAAGACGATTGCTACCAAGCTTCCGTTTATGAAAGAAGAACGAACTGTCACAATTGATGAGCTACTGGATTACTGTGAGAACATAGACTCAAAACTAAAAGTTTATAAAAACATCACAGAGTCAAAAGCACTTATCGAACACAACTACCAGATGATGCAGCTTTATTCTCCACTTATCTCAGTCCAAGGTAAGCAGACTATCGACTATGCACTTGAAAACTTTGAATGCGACTTTAACAAAACTGAACTGCTGAGACTTATGATGCAAGATGGTTTTGGAGAACTGAACTGGGAAGAACTAAAAACATTCTTGAATAAGATTTCAAGGGAATGTAATGAGAGGTGACACTATTTACTACCGAGGTGTGGTAAATGGAAGACCTTTACGAAATTGATGAGGACAGCCTACTTCGTTTATTGAAAGAAGAAGAAGAGCAGCTTGATGAAAAATCGTCAAAACGTGCAAAGAGAAAGCGCCGTAAGAAGCGTAAGAAGAAGAAGGCAAAAAAGGACGCCTGCTATCACAAAGTTAAGTCTCGTTATAAGGTCTGGCCATCTGCTTATGCTTCTGGCGCCCTTGTGAAGTGCCGCAAAGTCGGTGCTAAGAACTGGGGCAATAAGTCAAAGAAGAACGAAGGCATAGAATTAGACGAACGTTTACTACAGATAATTCAAGAGGAATACCAAGCCGTCCTTGACGAAAAAAAAAAGAAACGCAAAAAGCGTAAGAAGGCAGGATCTGAATCAAGTAAAGAATCAAGCCTAAGAGATTGGTTTGGTCGTAAAGGCGCAAAAGGTAAGAGAAAGGGCTGGGTTGATTGTAACTCACCCGATGGAAAAGGTGGCTACAAGTCTTGTGGTCGTTCTTCTGGAGAAAAGAGAAAGAAATACCCAGCGTGCCGCCCGACTCCCGGCGCATGTAAAGAAAGAGGCAAGGGTAAGTCTTGGGGTAAAAAAGCAAAAAGGAAATCTAAGAAGTAATGGAACTCACAGAATCATATGTTAGACAAGTAATCAAAGAAGAGTATCAGGCTCTTATGGATGAGAAGAAAAAGAAGAAAGCCTGTAAGCCTGCCAAGGGCAAGCGCTTTGCAAAACGAGTAAATGGCAAGTGCCGTTCTTATGGTCAGTCAGGTCAAGCCAAAGGTGGCGGTGATAGAATAAGACCCGGCACATCGAAGGGCGATGCTTATTGCGCACGATCCGCAAAGATCAAAAAATGTAAGAATCCACCCTGCGCCAACGCGCTATCCAGAAAGAAGTGGAAGTGCCGTGGCTCCAAGTCAATGAAATAGTTAGTCATCGTCAAGAGTAGAAAATAATCCTAACTCGCCTTGACTTTTAAGCTGGGTGCGTTATAATTAGTAGTGCGAGACCCAGGAGCATCATGCTTGCACACAAGGCAGACTTTGGAAGGTACGGAAAGTCCTTCCAAGAAGGGTTGGTTCAACTCATTTTTGAGGACCGACCCTTTGCAGATCAGATAACTGAAGTTTTAGACGTTGAGTTTCTAGAGCTTGAATACCTTCGCACATTTGTTGCGAAGATAGTCCATTACAGGACAAAGTACGGAAAGCACCCATCCACCAACGCGATGATTTCCATACTTCGGACAGAACTTGACCGAGAGACCGAAGTTACACAACAGCAGGTTCGTGATTACTTTGCAAGAGTCCACACAAATGAGATTGCGGACGACATAGATTACATTAAGGAGACTTCTCTCGACTTCTGCCGCAAACAAAAGCTAAAAGAAGCTATGATGAAGTCTGTCAACTTACTACAGACTTGTTCTTTTGATGAAATTTCAAAAGTAATCAATGATGCCCTCAAGTTGGGCTCTGAGAATAACTTTGGTCACGACTTCCTCGCAGACTTTGAGGAAAGATACAAGCCCAAGTTCAGGCTTCCAGTAACAACAGGATGGAAAGAGATTGACACTATCACAAGTGGCGGACTTGGTAGAAATGAGCTTGGCGTCGTCATTGCTCCTACTGGGGCAGGTAAGTCTATGGCTCTTGTTCACCTTGGATCTCAAGCTATCAAAGAGGGCAAGACAGTTATTCACTATACTCTGGAGTTGCAGGATACGGTTGTTGCTTGTCGCTATGATTCTTGCATCACAAAATATCCTCTATCAGACCTCACGAATTTCAAAGATGAAATTTATGAAGAGATCAAGGATCTTGACGGGACACTAATCGTCAAAGAGTACCCAACCAAGTCAGCGTCCACGAACACAATCAAGGCACATCTTGCCCGTCTAGTAAAGAGGGGCATAGAGCCCGGTCTAATCATCGTAGACTACGCAGATTTGTTGCGCCCCGTGGTAGTCCGAAAAGAAAAGAGGACGGAACTGGAGTCAATCTATGAGGAGCTACGAGGACTTTCCAATGAGATGAACTGTCCAGTTTGGACAGCCTCTCAGACCAATCGGTCTGGACTCAATGCAGAGGTTGTTACAATGGAGCAGATCTCAGAGGCATTCAATAAATGCTTCGTGGCTGACTTCATTTGCACTTTATCTCGCACAATTGAAGATAAGCAGAACAACAGAGCCAAGATGTTCATTGCCAAGAATCGCAACGGACCCGATGGCATCGTCTATGATCTGTTTATGGACACCTCTTGCGTCAACATCAAAATGTTGCCTAAGTCAGTTATTCCTTCTGGCATAGGACCTAACATCTCAGCATCCCCTGTGGCTGTTGGACCGAAGGAACAAAAAGAAATTCTAAAGAATAAGTACGATAAATTTAAGCAACTAAGGAGCAACAACAAATGAGAACACACATTCGTAGATTTAAACTTTCAGACACGTTCATCGAGCATTATAAGGATCGTGAAGTCCCATGGGGACCTCTCGGCTATGTAACTTTCAAGCGCACCTATGCCCGTCGCTTAAGTGAGTTTGATGAGAACGCAACTGGAACGGAGGAATGGTACCAGACCTGCCGCCGCGTCATTGAGGGCATGTTTGAGATGCAGAAGCAGCACGTCTACAAGCTTGGTCTTGAGTGGAATGATGCCAAGTCACAAAAGACTGCAAAAGATGCTTACGAGCGCCTGTTTACACTAAAGTGGACACCACCCGGTCGAGGCTTATGGATGATGGGGACTAAGTTTGTGAACGAACGCACAGCCGCAGGACTATTCAACTGCGCCTTCCGTTCCACGAGAGAGATAGGCACCAAGGGTGGTTACCTGTTCTCTTGGATGATGGACGCTCTTATGCTGGGCATTGGCGTTGGTTTCGACACTCTTGGCGCTGGCACCTTGACAGTGCAAAAGCCAGAAGTAACAACAGAACAACACATCATTCCTGACTCTCGCGAAGGCTGGGTCGATTCAGTAAAAATTCTATTGAATGGCTTCTTTTATGGCGCTAAGGTTCCCACCTTCGACTATTCAGCGATTCGCCCCTATGGCGCCCCCATTCACGGCTTTGGTGGAACATCAAGCGGCTCAGGTCCCCTGAAAGAGCTACATGATAGCCTAACTGAACTCTACACCGCACGAATTGGAAAGCCAATCACCTCTGTAGACATTGTAGATACCGAGAACCTGATTGGTCGCTGTGTTGTTGCAGGAAATGTTCGTCGTTCTGCCGCCCTTGCGCTTGGAAACCACGAAGATCTTGACTACCTCCAGATGAAGAACGATCCAGAGAAGCTCGCCCACCACCGCTGGGGTTCCAACAATTCTTTCCACGCTATCGTAGGTCAGGACTACACTTGGCACGCAGAACAGTCACAGAAGAATGGAGAGCCAGGATACATCTGGCTTGACAACGCAAGAACTCGTGGTCGCTTTGCTGATCCTCCGAGAGACGACGACAAAAACGTCATGGGCTTCAACCCTTGTGTCGAGCAGCAGCTAGAAGATGCTGAGTTGTGCTGTCTTGTTGAGACTTTCCCAGCTAAGCACGAAACTTACGAAGATTACCTCGCAACACTAAAGATTGCTTACCTTTACGGCAAGACTGTCACTCTTGCGAACACTCATTGGGCTGAGACCAACGCTAAGATGCTCAAGAACCGTCGTATTGGACTTTCTCAGTCTGGCGTTGTTCAGGCTTTTAATAAGTTTGGTCGTCGCAAGCTGATGGAGTGGTGCGATAGCGCCTATGAACATGTTAAAACACTTGACGCAAAGTATTCTGATTGGCTGTGTATTCCGAAGTCTGTTAGAATGACTAGCATCAAGCCTTCTGGAACTGTCTCGCTATTGAACGGCTCTACGCCGGGCATTCACTACCCCGAGGATGAGTTCTACATCCGTCGCATTCGCTTTGCCGCCGACAGCGACATGCTGCCGGCTCTTGAAGAAGCCGGCTACAAGATTGAGCCAGACCATTACTCACCAAACACTATGTGCGTTGAGTTCCCGGTCCACGAAGAGCATTTTGTCAAGGGCAAGAGAGAGATTACTATGTGGGAACAACTTGAGATTGCAGCACAATACCAGCATTACTGGGCTGACAACTCTGTTTCCATCACAGTCACATTCAAGCCAGAAGAAGCAGAACACCTCAAGACTGCTCTTGAGATGTATGAAACGCGACTTAAGGCTGTGTCCTTTCTTCGCTATGAAGAGACTGGCTATGTTCAGGCTCCTTACGAGCCAATCTCTCAAGAGCAATTTGAAGAGATGTCCAAGAGCATCACCCCCGTTCAGCGCTTTGCGACTGACGAGGGCGGCGCAGGCACTAAGTTCTGCGATTCAGATCATTGTGAACTATAGGAGAAAAGATGAACTTTAATCACCTGTTCGATGACAAGGAGCTACGACTTGCTAATAAAAATAGCAAGTGCGATCAGTGTCATTGGCTGCCAGCATCCGAAGGGCAAGCAAGCGCAGCCAAAAACATAGCAGTTCAGATGTATTGCAAGAACTGTAACAGCAGAACGCATATTTTTATGCCACTTAGCGAATACAACAAACACCAAAAGGTTATAACCCAGGAGGTAAACCGTGTTAAGACCAGTAAATAGACACATTCTAGTAGACTATAGTCCGCCACAAGAGAAGACAGACTCAGGCATCTTATTGCCAGATGATTACAAGGCTCCAGAGGAGAATCACATCATAGTAGAAGTCTTGAGTGTGGCTGCCGATGTATCGTTTAATTGCGAAAAGGGTGATAAAATCGTAATCGATAAGAAAATGTTAGAAGAATTAAGCGTCGAACATTCTACTTATTACACGATTTTAGAGAACTATGTAATAGGAGTAATTGAATAAATGGACAAAGACTTTTACAATCAGTCATCTGCCGCTAAGCTCGGATGGGAGCCAACTTGGTTCGGAGAAAAGCATTTTGATGACAAGCTTGTAAGAGCCATCAAGCGTTTTCAAAAGCGCTATGGGATGAAGGCTGATGGGCTTTGCGGTCCATCTACCTTCCGCCGTCTTTGGGTCGAAAGGCAAGAGAACATTGATGATCACAAGCCTGAAGACCCCATTTACTCAAATTACATTGTTTACAATGGAGAGTTTACCCCTATCAAATGGGATAAACTTATCCTATGGTCCGAGCGCGGCGGTCTTGCCGCCCGCTCTGGTACCTACTATGATTACACAGGCAGACCACAGCGCGACGTTAAGTTGTTCGTCAACCATTGGGATGTTTGTTTGTCTTCAACACAATGCCAAAAGGTTTTAGATAAGCGCGGGATTTCTGTTCATTTTCTTATCGACAATGACGGCACAATCTATCAGACACTTGACCTACAGCACGCCGCATTCCACGCTGGCAATGTAAACCGCAAGTCTGTTGGCGTTGAGATCACAAATGCTTATTATCCCAAATACCAGAGCACCTATGTTCGCAAAGGATTTGGCGAGAGACCTTTGGTTGAGGGCGCCTGGGTTCACAAGAGCGAACTAGACCCATTCTTGGGCTTTTATCCAGTTCAGATAGAGGCTCTCAAGGCTCTATGGGCTGCTGTCCATAATGCTTGCGATGTTCCATTGGAAACCCCGTTAAATCAATTCGATAAAACCTCTACAGCCTACGAACAGGCTTGGACTTATGGTAAGGAGCGTGGATTTGTCAGTCATTACCACGTTAACAAGAAGAAGATTGACTGCGCAGGGCTAGACATAAAAACTTTGCTTGAAGAACTTGACGACTAGTCTTGCATCTGTTATGTTATAGACATAACGGAGAACAAATGTACGAGAAGTCAATCGAGATTTATGGCGACGGTATCGGTCGCGTTGACTATGTAAGCCACATGGGTGACGACCTTACCGTTGTAAACTCTGCCCGAGTATCATTCGGCGTGGAAAAGGAAGAACTAGATGGAAGAGACAGAAGACTCATCAACTACCTCATCAAGCATAGGCACACTAGCACACTGGAACATAATCTTGTTACTTTCCGCTTTAGTGTACCTTTGTACGTGCGTTCTCAACACCACCGTCACAGAACTTGGTCTTATAATGAAATTTCTCGCCGCTACACTGATGTAAACATCAAGTTCTACGAGCCCCAAGGATTCAGAACACAGCACAAGAGCAACCGACAGGCAAGCAATGCCGACGAGTTGATTGATCCGCAAATGTATTTTGTTCCTGATGATCCTGAATCTAACAAGATTACGGCGTCTTGGAAAATGCGTGCTCACCACAACCACAGCCTTGCTTTGTTTAACCAACTTATCGAAGCAGGCGTTTGCCGAGAACAAGCCCGTGGAGTTCTACCACAGAATCTCTACACCGAATACTACGGCACGGTCAACTTATCCAATCTCTTGAAGTTCATTGACCTTCGCACACACGAAGGGGCACAATGGGAGATTCAAAAGGTTGCCGAGGCTTGCTTGGAGATTGCTACAGATCTGTTCCCTGTGACTGTGGGCGCTTATCGCAGGATTAGGAACGAAGAATGAAAGTGGGCGATAAGGTTCAGTATTGTGGCTATGACACCCTCGGCGCAACAGGCGAGATCATAAGAGAAAAAGAAAAAACTCTTTACTATAGTAAGTGGGAACGCGAAGGTGACGATAGGTGTTGTATGTGTTATCTTGTAAGATACACAATGCCAAACGGCAAGACCGTTGATAATGTTGCGAGACCAGAAGATCTAAAACTATTGGAGAACGAAGAATGAAAAACAGATTCTTTTTGTTGTTGGGTTTGCTTACATGTGTTGGCGGCTCGTCAACTGACTCTTCTTCAGATAGATTTGAGTGCCTGCATTCGACTCCACATGGGGCATACTTCGCCTCCTTTGACAAACTAAGCACCAGCACTAGAGAACCCGATTGTGGTTCTTTATCTGGCTCTGATGTAGAAGTTTTAAGTGGAATTGTCAAGCCCCATGAAAGTGCTGGTTGTACAATCGTCTACAAGAACGATGATCCCAGAGTCTGTGAAACCACAACTACCTTTAATTGTGATGATGGAACATGGAAAATGAATCTGAACTGGAGCGTAAAGCCAGACCTGCTAGATGAGAATCGATTTGTTGGCGTGTTATACACCGAAATGAAACGATTCAGCGGCTGGACCTGCGTAGGCACCTACGGAGTAGTAGGGGAGAGAAGTTATGAAAGTCGGCGCTAGAGTCCGTGATGCTTTGTTCCACCTTGATAGTGGCATCAACAGAGGTACAGGAACGATTATAGAAATCGAAGAGTTGGAGGGACCACCTAAAGGTGTTTACTCCGTCATAGTAAAGTGGGATAAACCTATCCCAGAAGGAAACCCAATGGGATTGACAGAAGACACAAGTGATGATTATCTTGATGATCTGATTCTACTGGAGAACGAAGAATGAAAATCGAAGGACCACTTTGGATTGAATCCAAGCCCGAAGAGGGCGAATTCAGCGGCAGCACAATTTACATCCAGTTTATCTCTTTTAATGACAAAGAGATGGACTATGAAAATCCCCACCACGCAGCAAAGGTTATGAGTGCCATGCTAACACCGAATGATGTAGAGACAATAGGCGACAAAGACCCAAGCTCTCTTTTCTCCACCGTTGCCACTACTCGCTGGGCAACAATCCCAGACTATTTACAGAAAAGCATAGCAGCGCTGAAGGTGTTTGGAGAAGACACAGTAGTCGCTAGGCGCCATTGGTCTCTTGAAGGCGACAACCTTGTTCCTATTGTTGTGGAGAGGAATAAATGAAAGTCGGTGACAAAATAATCCAAGTTATCCCACAGACATCAACTACCAGAATAGATGGGATAGAGGCAACAATCATAGAAGTCAAGGAAGATGGGATCATTGTTGAGTTTTTCCATCCCTACGATAAGAAGATAGTCCAGCAGTTTTGGACCAACTCTCACAAAGTAAGACTACTAGAGGAAAGCGAATGAAAGTTAAAATGATAAAAAATGATGATGAGCACTCGATTGTAATCCCCGAAGAGGTTGTCGAAATGCTTGGCTGGAAAGAAGAAACCACCTTGAAGATTGAGGTGGGAAGAGACTTTGAATTAAATGCGACAACAATAGTGATCACGAAAAAAGGCTAACTATTTATAGCTGGAGAACAAAAATGAAAAAAGTTATAACAGAATGGAAGGAATTCCTAACAGAAAGCTCAATAAGCCGCTCCTACGAACACATGCTCAGTCACGACACTGCGTTCATTACAGCATTCCGTGACGACGCGAAGGATGTAACTAAATGCATGCCCGGTCATAGCAAGAAGTTAGAGAACTTCGAGCGCAACAGGCAATTAAAGGCTGTTCTGCTGAATAAGGGCTACGGTGTAACTGCTGTTGACGGCACTTATGTGGAGGACTTCGGTACAGAAGCAGCAAAGGAGGTCAAAGAAGACTCTTTCTTTGTTGTGAACTTGAAAGATGACCCGAAGTTCAAAGACACAATAGAGGCATTATCAGAGCATTTCTGCCAAGATTCATTCCTTTTTGTTCCTCGTGGTGGAGAAGAATCATTTCTCGTTGGCACAAATGAGGCTGACTTTCCTGGCTATGGCAATGAAGAGGCAGCAGGTGAATTCCTTGGAGGTAAAGAGGGGGAGTTTATGACCCGCGTTGGTAAGACAAAGCGCCCAATCAGATTTGCTGAAGGGCTTGAAACCAAAGCCAAGATGCAAAACAACACAAAGTTTCTTATCTCAAAGCTTGCAAAGCAAGTTCTACAGGAGATGAAGGAGGATAGTTGAATCCTTACTACGACGAAATCGTAGTTGGCTCCTCCCTCCGCGCCCTTTTGTTTGCTGCTCTCAACGACTTCCCTGTGTTCTTTACAACACCAGAGAAACCACACCAGTTTGAGCACTTTCCGACATCTGTTGACTTGTCCAGTTGGGGTCTTCACAACGAGCCTCAGCTTTGGATGACACCCGCCGGAGAAAAGGCGACAGGACAATCTAAGATTGCACTATGGGAGCACTTGTTGTTTGTTCTTGGACTCAAGGGGCTCGCACCTTTCTCTGATTTATGTAGCTCACTGCGCATTAATGAAAACAAGTTGACAGGTCACACCGACTATGGTAAGCTAAGAACAATAGAATTTGGTGTGTGTCATTATTTTGATGAGCGCGCCACTTATAACCTTTTATCTTGCGAGGATAGCCCCAAGACCTACCAAGTCTACGACACGCTTGCTTTCACAAGAGGTGGTAAGCACCATCTTGATTTGTTGGAAAGCAACGACGAATTTTGTAACAAGATTTGGTTTTATCTCTCACCCAGAATCGATGGCAGGGTGCCGGTCAAAGACGCCTGTGTGCTCTCGATTTTAACAGACGACCAGATAGACGACTTTGATTTTTCGGAGACCATAGTGCGGCTCACAGCCGTCAGCAAGATGAAGGAACTAGGTCTGAGAGGACCAAAAAATGGATGGCAAACAGATGGAACGAGAAGATACAGAAGCTTCAAGGTTGAAGCGCTCAATCGTGATAAATTCCTATCATCTCCTCCAGTTTGGCTGGAGGCAGATTCGATCAAAGTTCCGAAGATTACTGAAGAAGCACTTCTCCTACAACTCCCCGACATAGCAAGAGTGCAAAAAAGAATTCTGGAGCCATTATGGCAAAACATTTAGCAGGCGTCATTCCACTGGCAAACTTTGACGACAACTACAAGTTGCCTTATGATTCTTTTATGCTTCCTATTCAAAATGACTTCACTCTCATTCAGAAGTCTGTGTTTGAATGTGCGATGGCAGGATGCTCTACTATTTGGATTGTTGCTAATGATGATCTAGCACCGATAGTCAAGAAGCACATAGGTGAATGGGTTTATGATCCAGTTTACTTTTGGGACAACTACATTGACAACCGGATTGTCCAGCGAAGAACCCACATTCCCATTTACTATGTGCCTATCCTACCAAAAGACCGAGACAAGCGTGATAGTTATGGCTGGTCTGCCCTGTTTGGGATGCACTCCGCATGGTGGGTTTCTTACAGAATCTCAAAATGGATAGTTCCAAAGAAATACTTTGTTTCATTTCCTCATAATGCCTATGATTATTGGTGTTTGCGAGAACATAGAAAAGACCTGTTTAACACCACTAAGAACTTTTTCTTTACTCACGAGGGCAAAACGATCAAGGACAATCTACCTATTCCTTTCACTATGCGCGGCGAAGACTTTATCCAGTGTCGCAGGGAGGTAAACAAGCTGACAACTCGTGATCATTACCCGCTCGGTCCCAACGAGACTTGGCGAGACCTGAAGAAGATGCCAAAGGAAGAGCGCTGGTCAGCACAGCACTTTGATCTGGCAACAATCTTTGACAAGGTGACTGAGAAAAACTGCTTCCGCCAGGAACTCGACTGGTTCTATGATCTCAGAGAGTGGGATGGCTACCGCGCTTACCTCGCGTCAGATAATGCTGTGAGATCGCCCAACTGGCGCTTGACAAAGCCACACCAACTGAATAGATTATGCATGGAGGATGAAGAATGACTGAGAGAACACAGAGCAAAATCAAGTTTGTCGGGCTACACGCCCACAGCGTAGCCGGGTCTATCTTTGATGGGCTGGGCTTCCCGCAAGATCATATGGACTTCGCCTACCAGAATGGAATGGATGCGCTCGCGCTCACTGACCACGGCAATCAGAACGGACTAGCCTATCAGGTGCTACACGCCAAGAAGATGAAGGCAGAAGGGAAGAACTTCAAGCCAATCTTCGGCTGCGAGGCTTACTTCATTCCCTCAATCGAGGAGTGGAAAGAAGAGTATGAACAGACAATGCTCGATAAGAAGAAGGCACGAGCAGCAAAGAAGGCTGGCGCGTCTGGTGCCACTGTCGAAGACGAAGGCGCGAGCAAGGGCAAGAGTAACAGCATTCTACGCCGCCGCCGCCATCTCGTGCTTCTGGCACAGAACCAGAAGGGACTCAACAATCTTTTCAAGCTTGTGTCCGAGAGCTACAAAGACGAGAACTTCTACCGCTATCCACGAATGGATTACAAGATGCTCAAGGAGCACGGTGAAGGCATTATCGCTTCGTCTGCTTGTCTTGGCGGTGTCTACGCTGGCAATTATTGGGAGAATAGAGATGAAAGCCCAGAGGCAGTCCTCAACGCCATGCGTGAGACTACCAGAAGAATGGTTGATGTGTTTGGTGATCGCTGGCACGGTGAGATCCAGTGGAACAACGTCCCAGAACAGCACGAACTAAACAAGTTTGTTATTCAGGTTTGTGATGAGTTCGGTGTTAAGGTTATCTCAACCGCAGACTCACACTATCCAAGCCGTGACGCTTGGAAGGACCGCGAACTCTACAAGCGACTTGGTTGGCTTGGCAAGGGACGCCCCCAGTGGGCTGACACCGAAAGCGAACTGCCCATCTCTGTTGAAGAGATCGGCTATGAGCTTTATCCCAAGAATGGCGACGAGATGTGGGAGAGCTACAAGAGTTACTCGGACATGTGCAAGGCAACTTACGACGATGAACTCGTGCTAAACAGCATTGAAGAGACTCACCGCATTGCGTTTGAGCGCATTGAAGATTTCTTGCCAGACAACACTGTTCGTCTTCCGTCGTTTGTTGTTCCGGCTGGGCACACTGCGACCGAGGCTTTGATCAAGTTCTCTATTGAGGGCTTGAACAAGCTTGGCTTCGCGGACAACAAAGACTATCTAATGAGACTCAAGAGCGAACTAAAGGTTATTGATGACCGAGGCTTCTCTAAGTATTTCTTGACAATGAAAGCTATCGTTGATGTCACGGACACGATGATGCTTGCTGGTCCCGGTCGCGGCTCGGCTGCTGGCTCTCTTGTAGCTTATTGTCTTGGGATTACGCAGGTTGACCCCATCAAGTATGACCTTCTCTTCTCCCGCTTCTTGCGTTCTGATGCGAAGGACTACCCAGACATTGACTATGACATCTCCCGTCCGATGGAACTCAAGGATAAATTGATTGAGTTGTGGGGCGAGGATTGTGTTGCACCTATTTCTAACTGGAACACCCTTCAGTTGAAGTCGCTCATCAAGGACATTTCCAAGCTCTACGGTATTCCGTTTGGTGAGGTTAACTTGGTGACCAATGCAATGATCAAGGAGGCAACCCCACTTGCCAAGCAGAAGCACGGCATCAAAGCTGGAATGTATAACCCCACTTGGCAGGAGGTGATGGAGTTCTCTGATTCGCTCAAGAACTTTTTGAACACCTACCCTGATGTTAAGACGCACGTTCAGTCACTTGTCGGGCAGGTTCGCTCTTGTTCTCGCCACGCTGGTGGCGTTGTGATTGCCGAGGACCTAGACAAGTACATGCCTCTCATCAACTCTAAGGGTGTCCGACAGACGCCCTGGTCAGAAGGGCAGAATGTCAGGCATCTTGAGCCGATGGGTTTCATTAAGTTCGATCTTCTTGGGCTCTCCACTCTTGCTATGATGGAGACTGCGATTGAGCAGATTCTAAAGCGCCACCACGGCATTGAAGAGCCCACCTTCTCACAGGTCAAGGACTTCTATGACAAGAGGCTTCATCCTGATGTGATTGATCTGAATGACCCAAAAGTCTACAAGAATGTTTTTCACAAGGGCAACTTTGTGGGCACTTTCCAGTTCACCGAGGACGGAGCCCAGAGTTTCGCAGAGAGAGCGACACCAAATAACATTATTGACATCTCTGCCATTACATCAATCTATCGACCCGGTCCCCTTTCGGCGAATGTCCACGAGGACTTTATTGAGGCAAAGAACAGTCCGCATCTCATCAAATACTTGACGCCTGAAGTTCAAGAGATCACCGAAGAAACATTTGGTTTCTTGATCTTTCAGGAACAAATCGCCAAGATTGCTCACGCACTGGGCAAGGACCTGTCCCTTGATGAGGGCAACTTGCTCCGCAAGCTTCTAACTAAGAAGGGCACCGGCAAGGGCTTCGAGGTTAAGGATGCTATTCACAAGAAGTTCATTACTGGTTGTGTGGAGAAGGGTATCGCAAACCGCGAAGCACAGGCTCTTTGGGAGAAGTTTGAATACTTCTCTGGCTATGGTTTCAACAAGTCCCACGCTGTGTCCTATTCTCTCATCTCTTATCAGTGTGCTTGGCTACTAACTTACTATGAAGCCGAATGGACTGCGGCTTTCCTATCAAGAGAGCCCGAGAGCAAGAAAGAGAACGCAATTAACATCGCCAAATCCCTTGGCTACCACATTCAGCCAGTCGATGTAAATACATCTGGTCGTGTGTGGGAGATCGGAGAAGACAATAAGACACTGATTCAGCCACTCACCAGCATCAAGGGCTTCGGTGACTCTGCGATGGATCAGGTGTTGAACAATCGACCATTCACAGACATCGAGGATCTTCTCTTCCGAGAGGAGATTAAATATGCTAAACTAAACAAGAAGGCACTTGATGCTCTTTGTCGAGCAGGTGCTATGGACAGCCTGATGGATGACAGGTTCACAGGTCGCAAGCACTTCTGGTCAGCGTCAGTCGTAGACCGTCCAAAGACTAAGAAGAAGTTTCACGGCAACATCGATCTCTATCGTCCAGAGGGAGACTTCTCAGAGGAAGAAATCATCCAGTTCAAGACCGATCTGACTGGCGTGTTTCCGATGTCCTTGGTTGTAAGCCCAGAGATGATTCAGGATCTACGAGACAAATACATCCCACCTATCTCAGAGTTTGATGAAGGGCTGCAAATCTGCTGGTTCATTCCACGCAAGATTATTCCGAAGAAGACGAAGAAGGGTAAAGACTATTGGATTCTAGAAGTGATTGATTCCAATAACGAGACAGAGAAGATTAGATGCTGGGGAGTTGATGTAAAGAAGGACAGAATCCACATCAACCGTCCCTATCTATCACGGTTGAGTTACGATCCTAAGTGGGGCTTCTCCACTAGGTCGGTTTACAGAAACTTTAGAATGCTAGGCTAACAAATAAAGGAGGTAAGCATGGCTATTAAGAAAGCACAGAACAAGGCACCCAAGAAAAAGACTACTATTGGGAAGAGTCCGCTAACAAAGCGTAAGCAACCGGGTCCGCACGGCGGAAACAAGGGCTACAAGAAGCGTTATCGCGGTCAAGGTAAGTGAAATGAAGAACCCCCATTCTATTTAGAATGGGGGTTCCATGTTTTGCGAACAAGAGATTTGGTCAAGTGGCACAGAGCCGTAAATGAAATCCGCTATAAGCACACCGAATTGGAACTGCTTAAAGAGATGGCAGATGAATATAACCCGATTTTTCATGCCCATGTGAGAGACTATTGCGAACAAGTCGGTATAGATCTGGAAGCCCTAAAGAAAAGAGCCGGCTTGTCTGTGGTTAGGGAAAAGAGCGAAGAAGAAGCCGAGAAAGAAGAGGATGAAGCAAAACTTTTGCAAGATGGGGAAGCCATCGACGAAGCCTCTGAAGAGCCTGACGGCGAAGAGCAGAAAAAGAAACCGAAAGCCGTGGAGCACGAGATGCATGATATCTTCAAGAGGCTTTTCAAAAAACTTGCAGTCCACTTGCACCCAGACAAAGTGATGGGCTTGACAGATCAGGAGAGGCACGATAGATTAGAGATGTTCAAGGATGCCAAGCAAGCCTTAGATGACGAGCGCTATTTCTTTCTTCTAGATCTTTCAGATCGTTTCAACATCACACTGCCTAACAACTACAAGCAGCAGACGAGGTGGATGAAATCAAGATCAGTAGAACTTGAGTCTGAAATAAAGTCACAGAAATCAAGCTTTAATTATGCTTATGCTGATTGCGACACAGATGAGGCAAGAGAAAAACTTGTGGTAATGTTTTTGAAACAATTTTATGGGCTATAGATAAAAAAGAAAAAAGCCACAATCGTTAAAAATTTTTTGAGCCAAATTTTCCAGATTTAGGAGGCAAATTGGAACATCTATTTAACTGCCACGGCGAATGGGCAGCATTTTTTACTTGCGTTAGTTCCCTGCCAATGTTAAGGTATTGGTACAAGTCCAAAAACATGGAGGAAACTTGATTACAGACATTGTTATAGGTCTTCAGCACGGAGACGAAGGTAAAGGCAAGGTAACCCACCACCTTCTTAAGAGTGGCGAATACACACATTGCGTTCGCTTCAATGGTGGCTGCAATGCAGGGCACACGATCTTCCATAATGGAAAAAAGTTTGTTACCCATCACATCCCAGCAGGCGTGTTTTTCGGCGTCAAGTCAGTCATTGGCAATGGTTGTGTGATCGATCCAGTGAAGCTAGAAGAAGAGATAGACTACTTAGAATCCCACGGAATCTCTGTGAGGAAAAATCTAAGGATTGCATCAAATGCTCATGTTATCACCCCGTTCCATAAAGCCGAAGACAGCACTGAAGAAAAGATTGGAACAACTAGAACCGGTAACGGACCCGCTTACCGTGATAAGTATGGTCGCACTGGCGTTCGCGCCTGTGATTTACCTGAATTACAGCATTTTCTGATTGACATTTACGAAGAGCTTTCAGGCGAGACTACCATCTTAATGGAGGGCGCTCAGGGCTTCTGGTTAGACCCTGACTGGGGTGACTACCCCTATGTCACCTCATCGCACACAGGAACGGCAGCCGCCATTCAGAACGGCATTAATCCGCGCTCTATCCGCAATGTGTGGGGTGTCGTCAAAGCTTATGAGACCTACGTGGGCGGTCGAGAATTCCAACCATCTGATGAAGTTTTTAATCTTATCCAACAGGTCGGACAGGAATTTGGAGCCACTACGGGACGTGTCAGGCAGTGTAACTGGCTAAACGTGAGAGAGACCCAGCGCGCCATCGCAATGAATGGGGTCAACCGCCTTATCGTAAACAAGATGGATGTGCTACGCAAACTGGATGCGTGGGGCACCACTGAAGGTCGCGTTCACGGCGAGCGTCATTTCCGCGACCACCTTACGCAGCAGTTCGGCACCAGCACCGGCATTGATAAGATTTATTTTTCTGACAACCCCCGCACGATTCACGACGAGAGTGGCTTGACAGTAGCCGCCTGACGGGCTATGTTATAGGAGTCGATGGAGGACACATGCCCAAGAACTATGGCTACGCATGCATCAACATGCAGCTTTCTAACCCACAAGACTTCGGTGGTCACAAGAATGATAGAATCAC
>Ga0208666_1000521_pt1 | contig 18049 bp, 21 predicted proteins | sample 5B_taG_FD_184078 | JGI IMG/M metagenome (GOLD analysis project Ga0208666, IMG submission 184078) | Marine viral communities from the Subarctic Pacific Ocean - 5B_ETSP_OMZ_AT15132_CsCl metaG (SPAdes) (version 2) | ecosystem: Environmental > Aquatic > Marine > Oceanic | place: Pacific Ocean...
ACTTTTGAGAGAAAGACTGACTCTGGCGGAACAAACACAACAATATGTTGGTAAGTATTACTCCAATGATTATCTAAGAAGACATGTTCTCCGTCAAACTGACGAAGAAATCAAAGAACAGGATGAATTGATCGAAAAAGAAATCCAATCTGGAGCACTTCCAGATCCAGCGATGCAATCTTTAGACCCAATGGCAGGTGGTGATCAAGCTGCAGGTGCAGCACTTCCACCACCAACTAGTGGGTCTGCTCCACTGGAACCTGAGGCAGATGAGGCTCCAGAAACTCCCGCCGGTGGCACGATCTAAATAGAGGAAATTAACCTATGGACATGGATGAACTTATGAGTCTTCTTGTGAAGGATGAATCACCTTCAGAAGTAAGTGATGCAATTAAAGATCAGTTGTTTTCAAGAACTGCTGAAAAGATTCAAAACATCAGACCTCAAGTAGCCGCATCTGTTTTTGATGGGGATATTGATTTTGATTCTGAAGAAGGGGAAGTTGAGTTCAACAATGACGTAGAACTTGAACTCGATCCTGAAACTGAGATTGAATAAATAAAAACATACACTAGGTATAACAATGGCCAGGACATTACTAGTAGGGGCTGAAATTGCGTGTCCCACTACTGCTGGAGCCGCTACTAGTTTTACACAAGCTACTGTGGTTCGTTTAGTCAATACTGATTCATCGGCACATAAGGTGACTCTTCTTGAGGAGCAAAGTGGTGCTGGTATTGGTTCAATGACACTTCCCGCTGGTAGGGTTGAGTATTTGGAGAAAAAGTCATCTCAGGTTATCTTTGCAGCTAATGCAGGTGTCCTTGGTGCAAACGTAGGTTACACAGCTTAATCCCATGAAACTTATCAGAGAAGAAATCGAAACAGTAGATTTTATCGTTGAAGAACGCAACGGTAAGAAGTCTATGTATATCGAAGGTGTTTTCTTGCAGGGAGACATTAAGAATAGAAATGGTCGTATGTATCCTATGGAGTGTCTCAGAAGAGAAGTCCAAAGATACAGTGAAAACCACATTTCATCGGGGAGAGCTCTTGGAGAACTCGGACATCCAGATGGCCCAACAGTTAATCTGGATCGCGTCAGTCACAAGATTGTTTCACTCAAAGAAAACGGCACCAATTTTATTGGTAAGGCAAAAATCCTTTCTACTCCGATGGGTAAGATTGCAGAATCTCTTATCAACGAAGGAGTTAAACTTGGTGTTTCTTCTAGAGGAATCGGATCACTCAAGCAAACAAGAGAAGGTGTAAACATTGTCGGTGACGACTTTATGTTATCAACTGCAGCTGATATCGTATCTGATCCTTCTGCACCTGATGCTTTCGTTGAAGGCATTATGGAAGGTAAAGATTGGGTATGGGATGGTGGTATTCTGAGGGAAGCTCAGGTAGCTAAAACCTACAAAACCATCAATACTCTTGTAACCCAGAAGCAACTTGACGAGAAGAAAGTTGAACTTTTCAACAACTTCTTGAATAATCTGTAAGTATCAATACAGAGATACCAATATTATAAATAAATATAGATTAAATAAGGTTAATCGGAGTAACATTCAAATGTCTCGTGGAGATTTACAAGAAATGGAGCAATCTAAAACTGCTGTGAACGCGAACGCTAAGCCTGGTGATCCTATGCCTAAAATGGTGGATCCCGGTACACAGCTCGGTTCTGTAGAAGACCTCGGTGGTCCTACCCCCGAAAACTACAAACCCGATGACGATTCGGCTAAGCTCAAAGAGCCCAAGATCGCAACCGTCAAGGATGTAGTTAACAAGGGTGCTAAGGCCGCTGATCCTATGAAAGGAATGAAGGAAGAAGACGAAGTTGATTCCGAAGATGTCCTTGAAGAGGAAGAAGAGGTTGTAGCAGAAACTACCGAAGAAGAGTACGATATCGAAGAAGATGTCAACGCACTTCTTGGTGGTGAAGAGCTCTCCGAAGAGTTTAGAGAAAAGGCTAAGGTTGTATTCGAGGCCGCTCTTAATTCTAAGGTATCCGAAATCTCCGAGGCTCTTGAAGCCCAGTATGAAATCAAACTGGAAGAAGCAAAGGAAGGTCTGAAAGAAGCCCTTACCGAAAGAGTCGATTCGTATCTTGAGTACGTCGCTGAAGAGTGGATGACCGAGAACGAACTTGCTATCGAACACGGTCTCAAGACCGAAATGACTGAGTCCTTCCTCTCTGGTATGAAGGGACTTTTTGAAGAACATTATGTAACTATTCCTGAAGACAAATATGATGTACTTGAGAGCATGGTAGCTAAACTTGATGATATGGAGACAAAACTCAATGAACAGATTGACAAGAACATTGGTCTGAATAAGAGACTCGCTGAGTCTTCCGCAGATTCAATCCTGTCAGTCGTTTCTGAGGGACTCGCAGAGACCCAAAAAGAGAAACTCGCTGTACTTGCAGAGAATGTTGAGTTTGAAAGTGAACAAGAATATCGTGAGAAGCTGGAAACACTGAAGGAGTCATACTTCTCCAGAAGTCCTGTTTCAAACTCGGAAGCCCCACAGACCTTGTCTGAGGGTGTAGACACAACCGACGCTCCTGTGAGCACCGGTATGGAAGCCTATCTCAGAACACTGGGTGCTTTCAAAAAGTGAATTTTAGATTAATTCAAACAAACAACTGTAAAAAACAAAGGTAAAAGCAAATGTTCCAATCCGAGCATCTGCAGGAAAAGTGGAGTCCTCTCCTCGACTATGAGGGTCTTGATCCTATCAAAGATAGTCATCGTAGAGCTGTAACCGCTGTCCTGCTTGAGAACCAAGAGAAATTCCTTAAGGAAGAGCAAGCTTTCTCTCAGGGTATCAACCTGATGGAAGCCCCCACTAACGCAGCTGGTAGTAACCCTGCTGGTTTTAGTGGTTCCGCCGCCGAGGCCGGCCCTGTTGCTGGTTTCGACCCCGTTCTGATCTCCCTGATCAGACGTGCAATGCCTAACCTGGTTGCATATGACCTGGCAGGTGTTCAGCCTATGAACGGTCCTACCGGACTCATCTTCGCGATGAGAAGCCGTTACGAGAACCAGTCTGGAGACGAGACCTTCTTCAACGAAGTCGATACCGCCTTCTCTGGTCAGGACGCAGGCTTCAACCTGACTGGTGGAATGTCCGACGTAACCGCTGGTCTTGGTACCACGGCTCAGTCTGGTGACAACCCCGCTGTTCTGAACCCCGTTGGAACTGCTACCTCTACCGCCTATGATGTAGGCCAGGGTATGCAGACTGGCGACGCTGAGAATCTTGACGGCACTGGTGGAGACGCCTTCAACCAGATGGCCTTCTCGATTGAGAAAGTCACCGTTACCGCTAAGTCAAGAGCACTGAAGGCTGAGTACAGTCTTGAACTGGCTCAAGACCTCAAGGCTATTCACGGTCTGAACGCTGAAGCCGAACTGGCTAACATCCTCTCTACTGAGATCCTCGCTGAAATCAACAGAGAAGTCATCCGTACTATCTACAAGACGGCTGAACAGGGTGCAGCTCAGAACGTAGCCACCGCTGGTGTATTTGACCTGGACGTTGACTCCAATGGTCGTTGGTCCGTTGAGAAGTTCAAAGGACTTCTGTTCCAAATCGAGCGTGACGCTAACGCGATCGCACAAAGAACTCGTAGAGGAAAGGGCAACATGGTTCTGTGTTCCGCAGACGTTGCTTCCGCACTGACCATGGCTGGTATCCTGGATTACACCCCAGCACTGAACGCTAACCTGAACGTAGATGACACCGGCAACACTTTCGCTGGTACCATCAACGGTAAGTTCCGTGTATACATCGACCCCTATTCGGCTAACCTGACCTCCTCTAACGGAGCTAATGGTAACCAGTATTATGTCGTTGGTTACAAGGGTTCTTCACCCTATGACGCAGGTCTGTTCTATTGTCCTTATGTTCCTCTCCAGATGGTACGTGCCGTCGGTGAGAACAGCTTCCAGCCCAAGATTGGCTTCAAGACCCGTTATGGTCTCGTCGCTAACCCCTTCGCAGAAGGTCTTGACCAAGGACTGGGTCGCCTCCGTGTTAACTCCAACCGTTACTACAGACGTGTTGCTGTTAAGAACCTCATGTGATGGTTGTTGTGGGTCAGGTTGTCCCACATGTCCATTCAGACCACCTTCGGGTGGTCTTTTTTTATGCATTTACTAAATAGGGGCACTTACATCACTCGCCATGAAGAATAATCAATGGGGAAAGAAGGTAGCTGTAGGAATATTGTGTGTTGTTGGTGTGGCTCATGTTGGAGCACTTATTGGTCACACAGTTAGACAACCAGTTCAACCTGTTCAAGTATCTTATCCACCTGTAGGAGAATACTCTTCTTATACTGTCAATGTCAATCCTGATGGTGGATATAGTATTGATTACAGAGGACATGATCCTACAGTATTGGAAGAAGGTTCCTATGTGGATCAATCCAATGGTGTGTTTGGTATTGGTGGAAGAAGAACAACCACTAGAAATACACAATATATTTCAGGATCTAGACCTGAGGGAAAGGAGAATGCGAGATCCGAAGAGTGTATCAAGGCGGAAGGTGGAGGAGAGTCCAACGGTGCACTGGTGGGAGCTAGCATAGCTTCGGGTCTCGCACCTGCTGTTACTGGTATTCCTTATATTGGTTGGTTGGCGTCAGGTTGGTTGGTCATGTTTGGTCAAGATATGGGTTCCTCTGTTGGTGGTGAGATAGCCAGTACAATAAAGGGATGTTGATAAATAACTAAAAACTATGGCTTTCTATCACTAGAGAGGAATAATGGCAAGTTTTTACATCCAAAGACCACAGTCAATAGACAAATCCAAGGTCGCCTACTATGTCAAGAAGCATCATTGGTCTGACGACTATGGTGCAAGGAAGACTTGGGCAACAAGTACAACCCCCACTAACCTGATGAAAAACCCTGATGGTAAGAATGGTGGTTGGGAAGGAGCAACTGTCGTAGAAGAATGAGTGAAGAAGTATCACAAAGTTATCCAACTATTACACAACTTACAAATAGAAACTACCTAGCACCAACTGGTTTCTATTTCACCGTGAATAGAGCTCCCTTAGTCGGTTACTTTGGGACTGAAGTAAACGTGCCTGGGTTGGACCTGAGTGTTGCAGTGCAACCAAATTATCTGAGTAACATTCCTCGTCCCGGTGAAAAGATTCAGTTTGGTGATCTCAACCTTACCTTCCTGGTTGACGAGGATCTTGTAAACTATAACGAAATTCAGAAATGGATGAGAGGACTTGGTTTCCCCGAGTCACTACAACAAATATATGATTGGCAAACTGAAGAGAAACCTCAGAACTATCCGTCCAACTACAAAGACGAGGCGGATCTAAACCTATTCTCTGACGGAACACTTCTAATCTACAACTCAACGGATAACCCTAACTTCAAAGTTATATTCCGTGATATGTGGCCCTCTTCACTATCACCACTACAGTTTGACTCAAAAGTATCTGATGTTCAGTACTTGTCAGCGTCTGTCACTTTCAAGTATACTATCTATAACATCGAACCTATGATTTGTTGTTGATGTATGATAGACCTTGAAACACTTCAAGGAATGTGGAATGAAGACTCTAAGATTGATCCAGATAACTTGCACACTGAGTCTCTTAATATACCTGTTTTGCATTCCAAATATTATGACCTATATAATACTCTGATGCTTCTGAGGAAGAAAGCAGAGCAACAGAGAAAAAATATTAGACACGAAAGATATGAGTACTTTGCAGGTAAAGCCGACCCCGAAGTATACATTGAGAATCCCTTTCCTAAGAAGATTAGAGATAAAGAAACTATGCAGAAGTATCTGGATGCAGATACTAAGCTCTCAGGAGTTTCGTTGAAGATCGAATACTACGATGTAATGTTGAAATTCATCGAAGAAATCCTCAAACAGATAACTAATAGAACATACCAGATTAAGAATGCAATCGAGTGGAGCCGTTTCACAGCAGGTCTAGGTTAATGGAATCAGAAGAAGAGAGTTACTATCACTTGGAACTTCCTATACAGGCAGTTCGTATCATCCATGTAGGTCTATCACAGGCAGTGAGTAAGTGGTCTGGTGGACATCCTCTAGAACAAGAAGATCTGATTACGATGCGTGATCACTTCTATAGAATTATTTTAGAACACCAGTTTGAAAACAGCCAATAAATACATATAGGTTAAGCCTATATGCATGAGCCATTTGATTATCCAAAAGGTAAATGAAGTTTACCTGAAGATAGAAACAGAACCCCATGTTGAACACGAACTGAGAGATCGGTTTACCTTTGAGGTAGAGGGTGCAAAGTTTATGCCTCAATATCGTAGGAGGCATTGGAACGGAGAGATTCATTTGTTCGATATGAGAACAAAGAGAATCTATGTTGGTCTGCTCGATAAGATCATCGCCTTCTGTGAACAAGCGGGATATACATACGAGTTTCTAGACAATAAGTTCTACGGTCTTCCCTTTGAGGTCAATGAGATGATCTCCAAGGAAGGTGTCAAAGATTATATGAAATCACTGACTGGCCCTGACATCAAACCAAGGGACTATCAGATTGATGCAGTTTATGATGCACTGAGATACAATCGTAAACTTCTCATCTCACCTACAGCATCCGGTAAGTCATTTATGATTTACTCTGTGGTAAGATTCCATGTAGGTATGAAAAGAAAAGTTCTACTTGTGGTGCCCACTACATCACTTGTGGAACAGATGTATAAAGACTTCGAGTCTTATGGTTGGGATGCACAGAATCATTGTCATAGAATCTACGCTGGTAGAGAAAGAGTCAATACTAATGAAGTGACTATTACTACCTGGCAGTCAGTTTATCAACTGGATAGATCATTCTTTGAAGAGTATGATGTTATTATTGGAGACGAAGCACACCTCTTCAAGAGTAAATCACTTATCTCGATTATGGATAAGTTACATCATGCTAAGTACAGATATGGGTTTACTGGAACTTTGGACGGTACACAGACTCATAAGTGGGTATTAGAGGGATTATTTGGACCCTCATATAAAGTTACCCAAACTAAGAAACTACAGGATGAAGGGCACCTGGCTAAGTTAGATATTCAATGTATCGTACTCAAGTATAGACCACAGAAGTTTGATGTCTTTGAAGATGAGATACAATTCCTGATTGGCCATCCCACAAGAAACAAATTCATTACTAACTTGGCAGTTGATTTGAAAGGTAACACTCTCATACTCTATGCCAGAGTGGAGGCTCATGGAGCTATTCTATATGACGAGATAAATAACAGAGTGGAAGAAGATCGTAAAGTCTTCTTTATTCACGGTGGTGTAGATGCTGAAGATAGAGAAGAGGTCAGGCGTATTACAGAGGAAGAGAATAACGCCATAATCGTGGCTTCTTACGGAACCTTCAGTACTGGAATCAATATTAAAAACTTACACAATGTTATCTTTGCCTCTCCATCAAAGAGTAGGATCCGCAACCTACAGTCTATTGGTAGAGTCCTAAGAAAAGGCAAAAACAAAGTGAAAGCCAAACTATATGATATCGCTGACGATACCACTATCAACAGTCGTAAAAACTATACCCTGAACCACTTTATTGAAAGGGTGAAGATATACAATCAAGAACAGTTTAACTATGACATATCAACAATCAACATCAAGGAGTAAGTATGGAAGAGGAATTCTATGCAACAATTAAACTCAAGCATAATGGAGAAGAGATCTTTTCAAAGGTAACACCAAACGATGAAGGAGACAGAACACTTCTGCATTTGGATAGTCCAATAGTCGTCGAAGTGATGAAGGTCAGAGGTAAGTTGGCTGGGTACAAGATGGAGCCCTGGTTGAAAACGAGCACCAATACAGACTTTGTAATTGATCTAGATGATGTTCTTTTGATGACAGAATCTGGTGATCTAGAAATGATCCTTTATTACGAAGACTACATATCTAAGATGAATAAGGGTAATTACTCAGAACTAGATAGGAAGATGGGTTACTTAGGAACCGTAGAGGAAACTAAGAAGTCCCTAGAGAAACTCTTTAAAGCAAGCTAGAAGAGTATCTGTTTTTGACAAACCTATTCTAATGAAATCCCATGGGTTTGTTAAGCCCAGTGTTTTCGGGTATAATCACCGAAGACATAGAAACATTATGACTACTGCACACGCCTATGGAACAATGAGACGAAGAAAAGCAAAGCCCGAACACTACGTCAATAATAAAGAGTTTCTCAACGCACTAGAGAACTACTTTGCAGAGTGTGAAAGAGCCAAACTCAACGATAATCCAAAGCCTCCTATTCCAAGGTACATTGGTGAATGTTTCTTGAAGATTGCAAATCATCTCTCATATAAGCCTAACTTTGTGAACTACATGTTCAAGGATGATATGATCTGTGACGGTATTGAAAACTGTGTCAGATACATTCATAACTTCAGTCCTGAGAAGTCCAAGAACCCGTTTGCATATTTCACTCAGATCATTTACTTCGCTTTCCTCCGTCGTATCTCCATGGAGAAGAAGCAGTTAGAGATCAAGAACAAGATCCTGGAGAAGACCAACTTCGATGAAGTCTTCGACGCCAATGACCTTGACAGTGATAATTACTCAGACTATAATCAAATCAAAGACAGCGTGCATAGTAAGTTGAGGAATGGATGCTAACAGCCATCATTACTGATACACACTTTGGAGCAAGAAAAGGATCCAAGTTGTTTCATGATTACTTTGAAAAATTCTACAATGATATCTTCTTTCCTGCTCTAGACGAGAAAGGTATCACAACTGTCATCCACATGGGTGATGCATTTGATAGTCGTAAGGGTATTGACTTCAAAGCCTTGGACTGGTCAAAGAGAGTAGTGTTTGAACCTCTGAAACAAAGAGGTATCACTATGCACCTAATGGTGGGTAACCACGATGCATATTACAAGAACACAAACAGTATCAACGCTATTGATCTCCTGTTAGAGGAGTACGATAATGTGATTACTTATTCACAAGCCACAGAGGTTGAAGTCGGTGGTCTCCCTATTTTGTTTATTCCGTGGATCAATGAAGAGAATTCTGAAAGGACTTTCAAGCTTATTGAAACTTCAAGTTGCAAGTGCGCGATGGGGCACCTTGAGCTCACGGGATTCAGAGCGCATCGTGGCTGCATCATGGAAAACGGTCATGACAGCAAATTCTTTGAGAACTACGAGGTGGTCTTCTCTGGCCACTATCACACTCGATCATCCGATGGGAAGATCTTCTATCTGGGAAATCCCTACGAGATGTTCTGGAACGATGTCAACGACGAAAGAGGATTCCACTTCTTCGACACAGAAACATTAGAACATACTCCGGTTAACAATCCTTACCAATTGTTCCATAATATCTACTATGAGGATACTGACCATCAACTCTTTGATGCTACTACCTATAGTGACAAGATCGTAAAGGTTATTGTCAAGAAGAAAAGTGACATTACAAAGTTTGAAAAGTTCATTGACAAACTCTATTCAGTAGGCGTTCATGATCTCAAGATCGTAGAGAACTTCCAACTGGTTGAAGCCGATGACTTTGAAGCAGGTGAGTCAGAAGATACTCTTTCTATCCTTGATAGATATATTCAAGAAGCCGACACAGATCTTGACAAAGATCGTATTCAAAAAATGATGAGGCATACTTACCAGGAAGCATGTGAACTTATCTGATGTACATTATTACAGTAGAAGGTAAAGAAAGAGAAGGAGCATACTCCGTTGTAGATGATGAAGGGGAACAGGTTCTCTACATCTTTGCAGAAGAGGATGATGCCAACCGATACTGTATGCAACTTGAAGAACTGGACTATCCTAAGATGAAAGTCCTAGAGATTGATGATAACCTCATGATCAAGACCTGTGAACTTCACGACCACAGGTATTCGATCATTACCCCTAATGATGTTGTGATTCCCCCAGACAATTCAGATGATTATCTTTGAGAAGATTAGATGGAAGAATTTTCTTTCTACCGGTAATCAATTCACAGAAGTAATATTAAATGAGAAGAGATCCACAATGATTGTGGGTAGCAATGGTGCCGGTAAGAGCACCATTCTTGATGCACTCTGCTTCTCACTCTACGGAAAGGCATTCCGTAAGATCAACAAAGGACAGATGATCAACACCACCAACGAGAAGGGGGCTGTGGTTGAGATTGAGTTCAATGTGAATAAGGTTGATTGGAAGATTGAAAGGGGAATCAAACCTAACACATTCAAGATCTGGCGTAATGGTGAAGAACTTGACCAGAAGGCAGCTGCACTGGATCAACAGAAGTGGTTGGAACAGAATGTTCTGAAGATGAACTACAAGAGTTTCACACAGATTGTGATTCTGGGTAGTAGTTCTTTTGTACCATTCATGCAACTACCATCGAGTAGTCGAAGAGAGGTGGTAGAAGACCTTTTGGATATTAAGATCTTCTCCTCTATGAACACACTGATCAAAGATAAGATTCGTGGCATTAAAGAAGAGGTTCGTACTCTTGAGTTGAAGAAGGAATCACTCAACGATAAGGTACGAATGCAGAAAGACTTTATCGATCAGATTGAGAACAAGGGTAAGGAAGATATCTACAATAGAGAAAAGAACATCGGTCATCTCTTGAATGAAGAGAACAACCTGATGAATCGAAATCAAAAACTAAATGAAGAACTGAAGGAGACACAGAGAGAGATTGAACAGTTTTCTAACTGCACTCAAAAACTAAGAGAGTTCGGTAATATCAAAGGTAAATTGTCTAATAAGATCTCAACACTCGTAAAGGAACATAAATTTTTCAAAGATAATACGGTTTGCCCTACCTGTAATCAGGATATTGAAGAATCCTTTCGTGTAAATAGAATTACGGACTCACAAAATAAAGCAAAGGATCTACAAGAGGGATATCAACAACTCCTCAATGAGATCAAAAAGGAAGAAGACAGAGAGTCCCACTTCAAAACACTCAATGGGTATTTAAGTACAACACTTAATGAGATTACTTCTAACAACTCTCAGATCACTGGTTGTCAAAGGCAAGTCAAGAACATTGAATCAGAAATTCAAACACTTACCAAACAACTTGAGGATAGAAATTCTGAACATGAGAAACTGGAATCGTTCAGAGAAACACTACAAACTACTTATGAAGAGTTAGCAAAGAGAAGAGAAGATATCTCATACTATGACTTTACCTATGACCTCCTCAAAGATGGTGGAGTCAAGGCAAAGATCATCAATAAGTATCTACCACTCATCAACAATCTAGTTAATAAGTATCTTCAGAAGATGGAGTTCTATATTAACTTCAAACTTGATGCCGAGTTCAATGAGACCATTGAATCTCCCATTCACGAGGACTTCACCTACGCATCTTTCAGTGAGGGTGAGAAGATGAGAGTGGACTTGTCTCTCCTATTCACCTGGAGAGAGGTGGCCAGGTATAAGAACTCTGTCAACACAAACCTCCTGATTATGGACGAGGTGTTTGATAGTTCTTTGGATGGATTTGGCACAGATGAGTTTCTTAAAATCATCAGGTATGGTGATCAGGGAATTGAAGATGCAAACATCTTTGTCATTTCACATAAGGAATCCTTATTTGATAAGTTTGAGAATGTGATTAAGTTTGAGAAAGTTAAAGGTTTCTCAAGAAAGATGTAGTTTTAACGAAATGTTATGAAATTAACATAAGTCCACTATATAATACAGATATCATGGAGGATTCGTCATGAAAAACTTGGTATCTCGAAACGAGCTAACATCGTGGGAGTGGGATGTAAAAAACACAGAGGAGGAAAGGTACGACCAGGTGACAGAGTATTTTCAATGTATAAGTGAATGTGATATCCCTGATCATGATGCTAAACGATTCTGTAGACACATTCTAACTAAAAAGTAAAACGGAGGCCCCGACTGAAAACCCTCACCGAAAGGTGGGGGTTTAGTTTGCAAAGTGTCCATATTTCTAGATATAAGTGTTAGTCACCACTAAACTGCTGTATAAGTGAACGACACACAATACCATGACCATCAACTATGAGATCAAGTCCCAGCTGGCAAAGTTGTTGGCGACTGAAGACCTGGTGGTTGAGAACCGTCCTGTGGATACGGCCTGTTTCGATGTCGAGACCCGTGTCCTGACACTCCCTCTCTGGGAGAAAGCCTCTGGTATTGTGTATGATATGTTGGTTGGTCATGAAGTTGGTCACGCACTGTTTACACCTAATCAATGGGATTTCCTAGGTAAGATACCTAAGGCATATGTCAATGTGACTGAGGACGCCAGGATTGAGAAACTTATGAAACGTAAGTATCCCGGTCTAGCTAAGTCCTTCTACAAAGGTTATGAAGAACTTTCTAAAGATGACTTCTTCTGTATTGATGGCCAAGATGTCAATAAGATGTCTCTCCCTGATCGTATCAATCTTCACTTCAAGATTGGTAGTTTCATCGACGTAAGATTCACACCTCAAGAACAAGAGATTGTTGACCTGGTTTCATCTTCTGAAACTTTTGCTGACGCAGTGATGGCAGCAGAGGTTCTTCATAAGTTCATCGGTGATCAAGTAAAAGATCAACAACCACATCCTCAAAACAATAATACCACTGACACATCTGGTGACGGTCAAGAGAGTGGTGACGAACAACCTGGTGAATCTGACTCTTCTGATAAAGAAACTCAAGATGGTGACAATGAGGTAGAACCTCAGGGTGAAGGTGAATCAGTTGACTCTGAAGATGAGGGTGAAGTTGATCCTTTCAAGGTTGAGACTGATGAAGCCTTCACTGACGGAGCACAGTCACTGACTGATACCAACCTAGGTAAGAGAGGTCCAGAGTATTATCAAGTTCCCAAAGTTGACCTTGATAACATCATCGCATCCAACTCTGATATTCATGAAGCCTGTCGTGAGTCATTTGCACTCGATAATCCTGAGTACTTTGAACTTGTTGACTGTAAGTATCAACAGTTCAAGAAGTCGGCTCAGAAAGAAGTCAATTATCTGGTCAAAGAGTTTGAGTGCAAGAAAGCAGCAGACACATACGCACGAGCCACTACAGCTCGGACTGGTGTTCTTGACTGTTCCAAACTTCATACTTACAAGTACAACGAAGATCTCTTCAAGAAGGTCAGTGTAATACCTGACGGTAAGAATCATGGTCTGATCTTTATTCTTGACTGGTCAGGTTCAATGGCTGATTGTATGATGGACACTATCAAACAACTCTACAACCTCATTTGGTTCTGTAATAAGGTCAACATTCCCTTTGAAGTGTACGCCTTCACGAACTCTTACAATTTTAGATCTGAAAGATCACTTAGTAAGTATGATCAAGGTAATCCTGGTGACTTCTTTGTTTCCAATGACTTTACTTTGATGAATCTTTTTACTAGTAAGGTAAACAAGAAGACACTCGAAGTTCAACTGAAGAACATCTTCCGTATCGTTTACACATTCAAAGCCTATGTTCCATATCACACTCCTAGTCCACTGACTCTTTCTGGCACTCCTCTCAATGAGTCACTGGTATGTCTTCACTCTATTCTTCCTAAGTTCAAGAAAGAGAACAATCTTCAGAAGGTCCAGACTGTGATCCTCACTGACGGTGAGGCACATCAACTTTACCATTGGGGATACTACAAAGATTACACTACTGGAGAACAGAGATTGTCTCCTAGAACTTCATCCTATGACGGCTTCCTTCGTAATCGTAAGACTGGTTACACCTACGAACTTGGATACAAGTACTGGGAGTTCACCGATGTTCTCCTCACTGACCTTAAACAATCCTTCCCTGATACTAACTTCATTGGTATTCGTCTGGTCAATCCCCGTGAGTTTACATCTTTTGTTCGTAGGTACACTTTCATAAGTGAACAGGACACCAAGAAAGCTCGTAAGGAAAAGAGTTATACTATAAAGAACTCTGGTTATGAATCTTACTTCGTGATGTTCAATAACTCACTCTCTTCTGATACAACCTTTGATGTTGATGAAGGTGAGAGTAAAGTGAAAATCAAGTCGGCATTCATGAAGTCTCTGAAAGCTAAGACCCTAAATAAAAAGGTTCTTAGTCAATTCATGGACCTGGTGTGTTAATGTTACTCACCTCCAAATCGCTCCATTATTGAAGAACCCCAATCATCATGACACTATCAACCGAGTATATTGTTTCATCACTCACCAACCTCTATGGTGAGTCCGTCACTACTGGTGACATCCGAGCCTGGTGTGCAATGAATGGTGTTGGATATCCAACCGTTACCAAACGACTGACTGATTACAAAACAGGTCGTGGCAAGTGGAACCTCACTGTTGAGGAAGTCAAGGAAGAACTTGAGTCCACATTCAAAGCACCAGCAGTAGAAAATCACATCGAGCAAAACCTTATCCCCGCAAAAGATGATACCTTCGTCCAGTTTGGTAATTTCAAAGATCTTAAACAAGTTATTAAGTCCGGCCTGTTCTACCCTACATTCATTACAGGCCTATCTGGCAATGGTAAGACGTTCGGTGTTGAACAGGTTTGTGCCCAGCTCAAAAGGGAACTGATCCGTGTCAACATTACTATCGAGACTGATGAGGATGATCTTATTGGTGGGTTTCGTCTTGTTAACGGCGAAACTGTCTGGCATAATGGACCCGTCGTGGAGGCTCTTCAACGCGGAGCAGTACTTCTTCTAGACGAGATTGACCTGGCATCTAACAAGATCCTATGTCTTCAATCTATTCTTGAAGGTAAAGGTATCTTCCTCAAGAAAATCGGTAAGTTTATTCAACCTAAAAATGGTTTCAATGTGGTGGCCACAGCCAACACTAAGGGTAAGGGTTCAGAGGATGGACGTTTCATTGGGACCAATGTATTGAATGAGGCCTTCCTTGAGAGGTTCCCTATCACCTTTGAACAGGAGTATCCCACACCCACTACTGAAACTAAGATCCTCAGTCTTCTGTGTGAGGATGAGAAGTTCTGTAAGCATCTGGCTGATTGGGCAGACATCATCCGTAAGACTTTCAATGACGGCGGTATCGAAGAGGTCATCAGTACCCGTCGTTTGGTTCACATCGTTCAGGCGTACAAAATCTTCGATGACAAGACCAAGGCCATTCAAGTCTGTCTGAATCGTTTCGATGACGAAACAAAACAGTCCTTCATTGAACTGTATGACAAGGTTGATGTTGAGTTCACACTTGATGAGACTGAGGACAAAATGTATCTTGAAGATTCTGTCCCATTCTGATATACTGAACTATGAATGTATGGTCCCTTATTTGACAAGAAAATTATGAGCAACATCAGTGACGCCTCATCAAAAGACTATAATGAATTCTGGTATGATGATGGCATTGAATTGGTAGGTAATCCTATCGGTGCAGCAGACACTGTCCCTCTCACCTTCTTAGGTGGGGCAGGTAAGGACACACTCTCTTTTGAAACACCTGTATACACGAGTTCTGGTGTCCCTGGTGGTCAGGGTGAAGACCATATCAGTCTTAGTATCCCTGACTTTCCTACCAAACGTCCTAGATGGAAGTATAATGAGGAGACCATCCTGAAAGAACTATCCGATTATATTACTGGCACATATAATCAACATTACTCCGCCGGAACTGATAAGGTACAGACATTGGATCTTATCGAGGCTTGTGGAGATGGTGAATCATTCTGTAGATCAAACATTCTAAAGTACGCATCACGGTATGATAAGAAGGGTACAGCCCGCCGTGACATTTTGAAGATTCTGCATTACGCTGTTCTTCTGTTACACTTCAACGACAAAAACGCAAAAAGAGAAACCTATCCTCAGTGAATATGAAACTTTCTGAATCAACTGTTAATCTCCTCAAGAACTTCAGTTCCATCAATCAATCTATCCTGTTCAAAGAGGGTACTAAGCTTCGCACAATCTCAGTGATGAAGAACATTTTGGTTGAGGCCAACGTAGGAGAAGAGTTCCCCAAAGACTTTGGTATCTATGACTTGAACCAATTTCTGAACGGTCTTAGTCTTCACCAAAGTCCTGAGTTGGACTTCAAGAATGATGAATTCGTTGTTATCCGTGAGGGTAAGCGTCGTTCTAAATTCTTTTTCGCAGATCCCTCTGTCATTGTTGCACCACCTGAGAAAGAGATCACTCTTCCCTCTGAGGATGTGACCTTTGTACTGAAGGCAGAAGATCTTCAACAACTCAAGAAGGCAGCATCAATCTATCAGGTTCCCGATGTATCTGTGATGGGTGAATCTGGTGTGGTCAAACTGGTTGCACGAGACAAGAAGAATGACACCTCAAATGACTTTGAGATTGTTGTTGGTGAGACTGATGATGAGTTCGTGTTCAACTTCAAAGAAGAGAACCTGAAGATCGTCCCTGGTAACTATGACGTGACTGTATCTTCTAAACTCCTGTCTAAGTTTACTCATCAGACTATCGATGTTGTATACTACATCGCACTTGAACCTGATTCTACTTTCGGATGAAACACGTCCTCTTTACACTGAAGGGTTGCCCTTTCGACGTATTGGACGATCAAGAACTGATTCGTAAAGTTCTTTACTACACAGTCAAAGAAGTACAAGCTAACCTGTTAGACCTGAATGTTCATAAATTTGAACCACAGGGTGTGACAGGTTTCGCTATGATCTCTGAGAGTCACATAAGTATTCACACATGGCCTGAAAAGGGAATGGCGATATGTGACATTTTCACATGTGGGGATGGTGATCTGGTTGATGCTGGTGTAGAATATATGAAGAAGCAGTTGAAATCCACTGACTCTACATATCGTTCCTTCTTCAGGCCACTTGAATGAATATCTTTGTTACTGATCCCAGTCCTATTGTTTCGGCTCAAGTTCTTCCTGACAAACACATTGTCAAGATGCCACTTGAGACATGTCAGATGTTATCCATCGTATGCTCTGACAAATGGGGACACGGGTTCGGTCAACTTCATCGTCAAGATGGTGAACCATACAAGACGGAGAAGGGTGCCTTCCGTAATCACCCTTGTACTATCTGGGCAAACTCCTTTGTGATGAACTGGCGGTGGCTCCTCACCCACGGTCTTGCAATGTGTGACGAGTACAAGCTCCGGTTTGGCAAGGAGCACACCTGTCGCAAGACACTGGACGAAGCCCGTGTTATACTACCTACAGGAGACCCTACAGGACGGTCTGGTAAAGGTCCGACACCCTTTGTCTTTGCTGGTCCTGACGAGTTCAAGTTGGATACTTCAATTTCCATCTTTGACAAGTATAAGATGTATATTGCATCTAAGCCTTGGGTGAAGGATAATTACCTTCGTATCCCTGATCGTAAACCTGATTGGATCTAATTAATGAGTCGTAATGAATTTGTCTGGGTTGAGAAGTATCGACCTCAGACCATTGAAGATTGTATTTTACCAACAAATATTAAGAAAACCTTCCTTGACTTCCTAGATAAAGGAGAGGTTCCTAACCTCCTTCTGTCTGGTCCTCCAGGGTGTGGAAAGACTACAGTAGCGAAGGCTTTGTGTAACGAACTAGGAGTAGATGTTTATGTCATCAATGGATCCGATGAGGGACGCTTTCTTGATACGGTCAGAAACAATGCGAAGAATTTCGCTTCGACCGTATCGCTTTCGTCAACTGCTAAACACAAAGTCATCATCATTGATGAGGCAGATAACACGACCCCAGATGTACAACTCGCCCTACGGGCTTTTACTGAGGAGTTTGTTGGAAACTGCAGATTCATCTTCACCTGCAACTACAAAAATAAGATCGTCGCTCCCCTCCATTCAAGGTGTGCTGTCATCGACTTCTCCATCAAAGGAAAGGATCGTGTTGAACTCGCAGGTAAGTTCTTCAAGAGACTCCAACAAATCTTGGATCAAGAAGCTGTTGGATACGACGCAAAGGTTCTTGCGGAACTCATCAACAAACACTTCCCAGACTGGCGTCGAGTACTCAACGAAATTCAACGGTACTCTGTTGGTGGAAAGATCGACTCAGGAATCCTCGCAAGTTTTTCGG
>Ga0208666_1000527_pt1 | contig 17975 bp, 25 predicted proteins | sample 5B_taG_FD_184078 | JGI IMG/M metagenome (GOLD analysis project Ga0208666, IMG submission 184078) | Marine viral communities from the Subarctic Pacific Ocean - 5B_ETSP_OMZ_AT15132_CsCl metaG (SPAdes) (version 2) | ecosystem: Environmental > Aquatic > Marine > Oceanic | place: Pacific Ocean...
CTTGTGCAGTCTCAGGCTCTTCAACAGGCTGTACACCTTCAACGATGCTCTGAGTGTAGGCTTGCAGCAATACGTTACGCTCTGCGATCTGCTGTTGCAGTGCAGCGATTTCACGACGGATCTCTGCGACTCTTGCGATGTGAGCCTGAGTCTCGACCTTTAGATCACCAAAGTTGTATTCTTCGTCGTTAATTACGACTTTGTTTTCTTCGCTCATTACCACGGCACCCCAGTAGCTTGTGTTGCGTTGCGCGTAATTTGAGCCTCAACCTTTGCAGTACGCTCCGCTTCAATGCGAGCTTTGTACTCAGCAGCGGTTTCGTCGCCTTCTTTGTTCTGCTCCCAGATCCAGCCCAGTACGTCACTTTCTTTCAGCGAAGCGTAAGCAATGTATCCACTACCAGACGCATCATAGGTAAAGCGAGCCTTACCGCCTTCAGTTGCAGTTTCGCCACCTTCGCCATCGCTTTGTGCGACTAGGCTCCAGTAAGCGAGAATGACGCCACCATCAGCGTCTACATGGGTCATATTACTGACCGACCAAGTTGTGTTTATAGCCATTTGCTATTCTCCTTTTAATGCTGCCAGTTCAGATTCTAAGTGTTCTATTTTTTCCATCGCTTCTTGCAAGGCTTTAGTAAGAATGGGCGTGAGTTTCCCATAATCAACAGACCAAGGATCTACTTCTACGTCTTCTCCACCAACCTTTACTGGCTGCGCCCACTTATCATGTAATTCTTGTGCGATGAAACCTGTTTCTTGTTTACCAGACTTTTTCCACTCGTAATCTCTGACCTGCAAAGACTTAACGAGATCCCACTTAGAATCAGTGTCTTGGATGCTTTGCTTGAGACGTTCATCTGAGGATGTGTTGTAAGTAACAGTTCCATCACCTGTACCAGAAATAGAACCCTGAGTGCCTCCAGAGTCAGTAAACTTGACATACATCGCTGAACTGAAGGTGTTGTCTCCAGAAAACACACACTCCAATATCGTAGAGTTTCCTTCTACTGATCCATCTGCATCAGAGATCATCATCACTGGCGTTACTGCATCTGACGATCCACCAGCAACATGAAGCACGTTACAAGTGCTTGAAACTGCCGTAAAAGTGTTTGTCCCAATCGCAACTTTAGATTCACCAGCATCAGCAAAGATTAAGTGAGCGTTGCTATCAGACTCAACGCGGAAGTCTAGGTCTTGACCATCTTCGTTAAAGACTGTTCCAGAGCCGGAAGTCATAGCCATGCGGCTACGCTCACTTCCTGCAACCATAGTCTTAAAGATGAGCATTCCATCTTCAGTTCCCGCCGAAGAATCCTCAACAAGCGACTGTATCCGACCGTACACTTCCATGCCTAGATCAGTATTGTCATTACGAAAACGTATTGTTCCCATAGTATCATTATCGCTTGGAGCGTTACCCGCATCTCTGGTCAAATCTAAAACTGGGCCTTCGCCAGCGTCTGTGTCTGTACAAACCAGAACAAGGTTTACACCGTTGCCTGAAGTTTCGACGTTTAGTACGCCACCATGATCTGTAGCTGTGCCAATGTTTACATGGTCAGATCCAGCATCAACAAACAACATATTGGCGTTATTTTCACTTTCGATACGCAGGTTTTGATCGTTGTCATTCTGGTTGATGATGATTTCGTCAAAGTTCAGACGCATCTTTTCATCTAAACCAGAACCATTGTTAGTGGACAGGATCATTAATCCATTATCATTGTCTGAACTACCCGCGTGATGTCCGCTGATTTGAGCGTTTACGACATCTTCACCACCAGACCTGTGGCCTGAGAATCTAAGGCTTGTTTCACGCCCTGTATCGGTGTCTTCGTTGTCGTTGTTGATCATCTCAAAGATGGGGGATGTGCCAGCAACACCGTTCATTGTCATGCTGCCGGTTACGTCAACCCCAGAAGACGTTGTGGCTAGTTTTAGAGAGTTGTTGTGATAAAGCTCAACCGCACCTGCTTGTATAAACTTAGCTATGTTTTGGGTATGTGCCGCGTTAGCAATGATTAACTGAGCAGTATCAATGTAGCCTATTGTACCGTTGCTATACATTTCTAGTTCTGGCCCAGCGCCAAAAATAGCCTTACCGTTGTCAAGGAACTTAGCGTCGTGGTTAAAAGTAGCTGTACCAGCGTCTGACATATCAAGGGTCAGGGCTGTGATTACTGAACCGCCATCTACACCCTTGAATAAAAGGTCACCATCACTGATTCCTGTTAAAAACTGTACGTTGTTGCTGCCAGCGTTACTCAAACTCAACAGAGTAGTGCCGCCATCTTTGAAGTTAAAATCACCCCCATCAGCGTCAAAACTAATATCGCCAGTTACGTCTAGGGTGAAATCCCCCGCATTTTGTACGCCAGAGTGTGTATCAACCACTAATTCAACTAGTGAGTTTGTGCCGTTTGTAAACGCTAAAGTTCCTGCATCTGCGCCATTAGAAGCAGTAGTTCCAATGTTTAATCTACCTCTATTCGCTGATCCAATAATGCCCACATAGGTTCTAGCAGCAGTGCCATCGCCTGTAACGTCACCGTCAGCTACACCTATTCCAACAGAGCCTTTTTGGTTAATTCGCATACGTTCAACTGTACTTTCTGACCCATCAGGAGTTGTGTAAAACTCCAACCTTCCGGGCATATCATTACTACCGGGAGTACCGTCTACTTTTGCTTGAATAACAGCAGCTAAACTTTCTATGTCTGTACCATCAGCACCTGTAAAGAAAATACCTCCAAGTCTGTCTCCTGACACGACAGAAGTGGAAGTTCCGTTAGATGTGCCTCTACTTCTGCCAAACAAAAGTAGTGGAGCAGTATTAGCATCAGTCCCTGTATTTCCCACCAGAGCCATCGCAGAATCGTTATAGCCAAGCCCTTCTTTGAATAAGTTTGGGATTATTCCAGACAGCGTTCTTGAAGCGGTTGTTCCAATTAAAACTCGGTCATTCCCACCATCCACAAACAGCATATTAGCGTTGCCGTTTGACTCCACTCTGAAGTCAACATCTGCCGACGCTTCATTGAATACAGCGCCGCCGTCTTGCGTCAAAGCACCATCAATGTCCACGACATCTAGGTTGGTTGTGCCATCGACATCCAAGTCGCCATTGAGATCGGCGTTGCCTGTCAAAGTGAACGCACCACTTACCGTCAAATCATCAGTGATCGTCAGATCGTCTTCTACGGTGAGGTCAACGACGTTGAGGTGAGCAAACGCATCAACCATCGCACCGCCACTTCCCGCTCCATCCGAATAGATAGCCTTGGTCTGGCCGTTGGGGACTGTGACTGTCGCGCCACTGCCCTGCTTGATGATAATGTTCTGTGACCCCGATGTGCTATTTTGTATGAGCCACAGCTTGCTAACAGTGTTCGGGCCAATAGTGATCGTACAGGCAGAGTCTAAAGTGCCAGTGTACTTAAGGAAAAGACTCCTACCGGGATCAGTAGAGCCGTCAGCAATAGTAGTAGTATGAGTATCAGCGTTCGTCGTGATTGCTTCTGTGCCAAATGAAAATGCCTCAGCAATTAATTCGAGGTTAGTATTTGTACTCGTGCCCCATGTGCCTGCCTCATCTCCAGTGGCAATCTCTTTGAGCCGTAAATCGTTTACATAAGTTGCCATTTAAGCTACCTCTTCCCAATTTGGTGTTTGACTTGTTGATACTTCTGACCAACTAGGTGTTTGGGTTGTTGATATGGTTGACCAGCTAGGCGTTTGGCTGTTGTCAACAAGACCCCATACATTTGACGTATTAGTTGCGCCAGTGCCGCTAACGCCAGTAGGCACAATGATTGAGCCGCCCGTGACCGATACATCACCGACGCTCGCAGTTGCAGAAACCCCTGTGACGCTAAGGTTGTTGTCACAAGATACCGATATGGTGCCGATAGCAGTTGTGCCAGCAACACCCGTGGGGCTGATAACCGCTGTACCAGTGGCTGCAACCGTGCCTGTTGAACCTGTTGCAGAAACTCCGGTAACCGAGGCGTTGGCCTCTGCATCAATAGTGACCGTTGTGACAGCCCCTGTGCCGGAGACGCTAGGCGATGTGACGTTTGACTCACCCGTGACCGTAACCGAGCCAATAGACCCTGTTGAAGAAACGCCTGTAACCGATACATCAGCGGCTGCTGACGTAGTGACTGTGCCGACTGCTGACGTTCCAGAAACGCCTGTGACAGAGGTATTTGCTTCCGCATCAACGGTAACTGTCGTGACAGCGCCTGTACCAGCGACACCCGTAGGCTCGACAACATCAGGCTCGTTCCACGCGCCTTCGCCCCAAGTTCCTCTGCCCCAGCCATTAACAATTGCCACACGCTATTTCCTGTGCCTTGCTGTCTTCTTAGCTATCTTTTTGGGCTGCTTGGAATGCTGCTTGCCTTTCTTTGTATCAGCTTTTTTCTTTCTGCTTGTTGCTGCGTATTCTTTGTCTGTTAAAGCTTGACGAGCTTTTTTTGGGAGATACCTTTCTCCCGTGGCTTTTTTGCCTTGAGTGGATGGTTTGCCTGACTTGGTTCCCCATTCCTGCTTAGTCCACTTCTTTAGGCTTTTTTGTGACTTTTTAAGAGTCATTACTTGTAGCCACCACCAGCATCTTTATAAGCCTTCGCTAACATCTGAGCTTTACGCGCCGACCACTGCCCCGGCTTACCGCCTTTGCTGCCAGCCTTAATCCTGTTGAATTGACGCTTACGCATCTCAGGCTTTGTGTAATTACCAGCCTCATTAACCTTAGATTTTGACTTCTTCTTTGCTGGCTTTTTTGCTGCTGGCATTTACGCAATCCTTATAATCGCATTAGAAGCATCTGCTGTCGGAAACTGAATCGTAAAATCTCCGGCTGTACTGGTCTTGTCGCCGCCAAAAGCTAACGTGCAAACCGCCGGATCACCAGAGGCTGAATCATTGAATATGAGCGCCCCATTCGCGGTAATCGTTGCATTGCTGAATGTCAGGTCTGCAAAGTCTGTGAATGCCGTAGTGCCTGATGTGGTTGGGTCTACGCGAGTCAAAGACGCACCTTTCGCTGTGTAGTTGGTGCCGCTCACCTCGTTTGAGGTTGAATACGCTGTTGTGCTGGCATTCAAGGTTGCACTGCTTGTGTATAGCGCAAGGTTGAAAGTATTACCGCCAGAGTTCAAAAAGTTGTGCTTTGCTTCCATTAGCTCTTGCTTGAAGCTAGTACACATAGCTGTCGTGATGCTCATTACAATCTCCTAATAATTTCAGCCATTTCACTCTGGCCTTGTGCTTCAAGCTCACCAATAAGAGTTGTTCTGTCACTCTGTATTGCCTGCTTAATATAATACTCAACGACCTTTAAGACTGATTCCTTAAACGCCCTTGCTTGCTCTGCTATGACTGGGTGGCAATCACCACCAACACTTACAATCCTGTTTGCGGCAGACTCAGCCCAGAACTCAGGACTGTGGCCTTTGTTGTTTGTAGTAGAAACAGAAACCTCACCTATCTCAAGTGTTGGCGCTTGAATCAACATTATCTAGCCGCCCTCACAGCGCCCGACCTGTAACTGTCTGTAGTGTTGTACCCTTCACCCAAAGACTTCAACTCTTCTAATGCTTCGTTGTATCTGGTTGAGTACAACTGAAGAAGATCAGGCTCGCCCTTCAAGAAGGTGTACGCCTCAACCAAGCAACCGTAGAGAAGTGCGTTTTCAGCATTGGTGCCTAGCCAGCTTGTGCCGTCACTAGAAACCGTTATTGACTCAGGCTTGTAAAAGTAATGTATCTCTGCCGCGTAATTGCCATTAGGTGTTGGCCCTAAAATAAACGACTGCTCATTGAACAATGCATAATGCTTCGGCACACCTGTAGTTGAAGCAACAGGGTACGCCTCGCGGATAAAGTTTACGTCTTTTCTAATCAAGAACTCATACCCGCTGTTGTCTATTGACAGAGAGTACGTTGCTAAGAAGTCAGACGGTACAGACAGATAGGGGTTTGACTGGGTAGTCGTGCCGTTAGCGTTCTTTCTAAAATCTGGTAACTGAACCGACTTGAGTATTCGCTCCTCTGCCTGAGTAATAATTGTGGGCAGATCGTTAACGAAAGTAGTCTCTGTCGTTTCTAAATAATCTTGTATGGCGCTTTTTAGCGTTGTAAATGTAAAAGCCATTAACCTGTACTCACTGTTACTGTGCCAATGCTGCCAAACATCTCCAATCCAACTTGACCCACTGGATCAAACGAAGACAGGATTCTGCTTTCATCCAAACCCTGATCTGGTCTTGGGTTCCTCAAAGCTTGGGGATCGTCCATTCTGATGCGTCCGAGCTTTAACTGAGGCTGGTCAGGGCTGTTAACATCCTTCCCAACCAACAAACCTGTCGGCCTGCCGTTAACTATTTGCGGAACAAGGTCTTTTAGAGGATACCTAAACCCTGTTAGGTCGCAAAAACCAAAAGCGTGCTTGCCGCTGGCAAAGGCACTCATACTACAAACTGCTCGATATAAACGGAGCAACATACAGAGAGGCTTTCTCCCTGTCTGCATCGGCGGCTAAATTCCATTGCTCTTCGTAGTCGGCCTTCAACACAGCGGAGCGATCACTCGCCGTTGGAAACTTCAAGGTTAGCTGATATGCAAGACCAGCAACTAAGCAGGGAAGAAACCTAGCAGGTACGTCCATGTTGTTTGATGCGGGAGATCCGGCATCGTCTATACGCTCCAAATAATAATAAACCAGCGTATAGGTAGATTTGTCTGGAACAGGCCAGAGGTTCACGGTGATCTGCGACGGCGCTTTATCGATCTGATACTGCAAAGGTTTGCTTTCAGAAAGCTTGTTTGAAAGATGGGCGTACTGGCTTACAGATATCCTAGTCAATGTTTGATCTTGCTGCGTAGAGGTATTGCCAGCATTAATACGAACAAACGCCTCTATGATGTCAAAAACCTTTGCATCTAAAGCATACGCGGAAGTCCCAGAGGTTAACGCTTGCGTCCCCTCCTTAACCGTCCAAAGATTAAGTCCTCGGTTTTGCCACTCAAGCATCAGCAAGTTTATGCTTCTGCGAGCAGTCCTATAATCATAGCCACTACGAAGCTCAAGGCCTGCGCGTTCAAACGCCTCTTCCATAGCATCAGAAAGGTCTAAGTTAAACGCATATGTACCGCTTACAGCCATTACGGCCTCCTAGCCTTTGTCTTCTTCTTGGATACCCGCTTCTTTTTGGCGGGGGCGTTCTTTATTTGCTTACCCATTTGCGCTCGACTAATAGCCATTAGCCTTTACCAAACTTTTGCTTTTGAGACTTAGGTGGAGACTTTTTGCTCCCACCCTTACCGCTCCAAAAAACCTTGTTTGCCCAATAGGCAGCACTAGTTTTTCCTTTGGCAATGTTCTTGCCGTGTCTGGCCTTGAAACTCTTGCGAGCCTCCGCGCTGTAGTTGTGACCCATCTTCTGGTCACCAAAGCGAATAATCTTCATCTTGCTGCCATCGCGCACAGCCACTACAGCTTTTTTAGTTGCGTGACTTGGGGTGCGCTTAGGTTTATTAAGACCTGATAATCCAACCTTTTTGAGCCTGTTTTTTTCAGCGTCAGTTAAGCTCATTTCTTTCTGGCCCTATTTTTTGACCTAGACTCTACCCGAAGATTTTTCTTTTTATTGTTCAAGGCATTCCCATCCTTATGGTGAACGTCTTTACCGTCACCCTTCTTAACCTTGCCAGCCGCAGTCATCTTGCGTCTTGCAGCGTTGCGCCCCGCACGACGTTTCTTCTGATCAGGCTTTGAATGGAAATCCTTGTATTCTTCTTTGTAGTTTCTAGCCACAACTACTACTAGTATCTTTTGCGAACCTGCATAACGATGTTATACACATCGCCGCTAGAATGACCCACCGTGGTGAATTTAATATCACCCGTGGTGCCGCTCGCCTCTGTATCTGGAATACCGCTGAAGTCAGTGAAATCAAGCGTATCAGACCAATCCGCGTTTAGCTGCCAAGCAAGCACATCAGTGGTTGCATCAAAGAAGATCTTTACGCCCATACCAATGCATGAGTAGTAGATCTTTTGGATGACAACAGAGGTACAAGCCGCGCCAGTCATAGGGTCAGCAGTAAGGGCTGATACGTCGATCTTTGTGACCGCGCTTTCGCCACTGCCATCGCTGACATTTGTAAACCTGAAAATGGCGGTGCTACCACCATCCTCAATGGTTTGAGTTGCTACTGCATCGGCCATGCTAACCTCCTATTACTGATCAGCAAATGCAGGTGCAGTTGCGCCCGTAACAGTGCCGAAGATCTGATAATTGGTTGTGTTCAAACCAATAATCGTTACATCAAAGCCAGCAGGTACGTTTAACTGAATGCTGCTATTTGAGTTGCCATCAGAAAAAACTGCACTAACTTCGTTGTCAGTATCAAGGAAAGTAACACCACCAATGTAAAAATTAGTGTTTCCGGGGGTAACGATAAGCGCATCAGTTGCGTCAGCGGCACCGCCAGCGTAAACAAACCTAAACACAGACCCAGCAATAGGCGCTGGCAAGGTGTAGGTGTTGTCTTGTCCGCCATCTGGAACCAGCAGTATTCGTCCGCTGTGAGTGGCGTTAGTTAAGGTTACGTTGCCATCAGCAAGGCTAACGGGGCCGTCACCGATAGTTGCAACCTCAGTAATAGCACCAGAAGTGCTGTCTTTGCTTACAGTTTTGAAGGTGCTTTCAGAACGAACTGCACCCGTGAAAGTCGTAGTACCCATTGTAGTCTCCTGTCTGGGTTAGTCTAAATGTTTCATGTGAAACAATTAGTCAGGAAAAGAACAAGGGCCACCCGAAAGCAGCCCTGTTCAAAGTTACGTCACTCTAGCTAGAGCCGGGAGATCCGTAAATTCCGAGTGGGTCGCTTACCCCGAAGGAATAGCGTTCGCGAGCTTTATATCTCACGTTACCCGTATCGAAATCTCCGTCCATGCTCGTTTCTAGAGCGGTACGCTCAAACATCTTCATGCCATTCGGTACATCAGTCATGATGAAGAAGGCATTGCTGTCAGTCAAATAGTGATTGACAGCATATCCGCCGGGGATTGCACCCATGTTGCGGATGGCGTTGATGTCGTTGTCAGCAGTGCCAACGCGCTGAGTGGTTTCAAGCAGACGATCTGCTGTAAACATCAGTGCAGGAGGAACAACCAAGGTACGAGGACGGGCTGCGATAAGCAGGCCACGCTCATCGGTGAACGCTGCAATCTCAATGATTGCTTGCTCAAGCGATGTTTCGTTCAAGTCAGCGCCAGTAGATGGACGGTTGGAGTTTGTTCCACCGTTAACTAATGGGTGCGAAGCGTTGAACAACGTAACACCATCTCCAGATTGGAAGCTGGTAAAACCATTGTTAAGCAGATTCGCTGCTTTAACTTGCTTGGTATAGGCCATAGCCCGTGCCAAAGCTTTGGTGTAGCGAGCAGAGAGAGAATCGTAAAGATTGTCTTCCATCGCTTCCTCGGTGATGGCGAAGCCCATCGCAATCGTCTCGTGATTATAGCGAGCCGTATAGCTTTCTTGCGCTGAATCGTAAGAGATTGCAGAACCCTCAGCTTTAACGGGAGCAGCACCAAAGCCGCTCAACTTCACTTCTTCTTCAAAAGAACGATCAGAACTTTCAGTCTCATAAATGAGAGTGTGCTCGTCTTCGTATTTTTCGTACTCCAAACCAAATAAGGCGTTAAGCCCCGGCAGGAGTTCTTTAAGCATTTGCGCTCTTGAAATTGCCATTGCCTAGTTCTCCTTAAACGCCGAGCTTGGTTTCGTAAGCGTGGCTCAGAGGCAAGTAGGTAACGATACAATCTGTGAATGCATCACCTACAGTGCTGGTTGGGCCATCTACGAAATCAACGACACGCAGTGGTAATGTATTGGTCGTAGCGATAGATCCGCCGTCTAGGGCGTTCTTGCTTCGTCCGATGGAGGTTGATCCCGCAGTGTTAACTGCTGAGATGTTGTTTCCTAATCCGGTTTGAGCAATAGCTTCGTCACCTTGCATACGGAACAACAACTTAGGATCGTCAACGACATAAGCAACAATGTCATCAGCAGCAGTTGATGCTGGGAATTGTTGGTTAAATGTCATCTGGTTTGTGCTGGGATCAGTGTAAGCGCAGCCTACAAAGATGCCAACGGTGCCAGCAACAACAGAGGTTGTTACAGCGGCTTTTTCAACGGTGCCAGCAGCAACCAACTTTACGAAATCGCCATAAAAAATAGCAGTTCCATAAGCATTGGCGATCTTAATGTGACGAACCTTGCCCGTAAACGAGCCGCTCGCACTTAAAGTATCAACTGGTTCAGCACCCATAGGGGTTGCAGCGGTAGCCATAGTGGCCTCCTCAAGTTAATCAACCAACCCCTTGCCAGAGGTTAGTCCTTACCAAATGAAGACACCCGTGTGCTTCGCTCTGGATTGAGCAGCGGCATACGAGGGTCGTTTTCGCGCAAGAAATTATTGTCCACGGATTGCATTTGATTATCAGCTACCTGTTCAAAGTGCTTAGTACGAGCATCCATTTTAGCTTTGTCAGCCTTACATAGAAGCAAGCCGCCAACCTCTATATTGCCCTCAAACTGAGATCCAATATCAGAGGAAAGCATAAGCTCAGGATGATCCTCTGCCTTTACAGGCGTCCAACCTTCCCGAAACATTCTAGACACATGAACATTATCTGATTCACCAAGGGTTTTAGTTCTAACCCACCGGAAAACCCAGCCATCTTGAGGCTTAGGGTCAGGCAGGATGGAAGCTGGAATCCATGAATCACTAGGTCTTGCAGACGCTTCTCGCGTCTCGTTTTCTCTTGGGGTGCGCTCTTCAGTCACTGTTTGCCCTCCTTGATGAGTTGCATTGCGTACTGTTCATTGGTAAGCCCGATACGCTTGGCGAGAGCAATCTGGCTGGCCGTTAACCGTATTTTGCGCGGTTTAGCACCGTTACTCCTAGAGGAGGGTGCCACCACCGACGAAGGCTGACTAGCAGTCACGGACGCGCTACGGCCATCTGTATCGCTTGAATCCTGCCAGTCAAAGTCTGGATACCGTTGACGCATGGTAGCGTCTATGGTTTCAAAGTATTCCGTTGAGTTAGGTGCCACGCCTTTCTTAACTAAAGCAGTGTGAACACCGTATGCGGTGCTGGTCATCTCTTCATAACCATCGCGCATGAACCAAGGGTTGTTTGTTGCCCACTCTTGAGCTTGCGGCTCAACCTGTGGCTGAGATTGCTGCTGAGCAAACTGTTGCTCCCTTGCTAATTGTTGTTGATAAACCTGCTGTTGGTACGCATCGTCCGGCACACTAACAGGCTTTTTAGCTAACGCCTGCTCGTACTTACCTGCTTCCGTAAGCTCTGTTTGCGCCCTCATAAGACTTTCTTGAGCGGCAACAACATTATCTGTGTCGCCCTCTTCGTAAGCCTTCTTGTACTGCTCTCTTGCAGTCTCAAGAGCCAACTGAGCCTTATCTTTTATCTGGCTTATCAACGCTGCTTCACCGCGATTTATCAAAGATTCGTATTCTTTGTTCTTTGCGGTGACTGCTTGAGCGTAACTTACAGCTTCTTCTCTTAGGCGCTCAGCCGCTTCGCGTTGCCTGCGCTCTTCGTTTTGCTCGTATCGAAGCTTGTTTATGCGTTTTTGTACACGCTCACTGTAACCTGAAAGCTCATCGTCATCGGAATCATCAGCAGATGACTCTACTTTGGGTGCGCGACGATCTTCTTCCGGGCGGTCATCAACAATCTCTAGCTCTAAATCTGAACTAGAATCGGCCTCTTCGTTATCTTGAGATCGGCCAATAGTTGTCTTGACACCAAAAAACTTTTCTTCAGCAGAGGACTCTTGAGTCTCCACCGCTTCTTGCATTTCACTCATACCTTCACAATCCCCCGTGGATCTTCTACAACAGCTTCAACACTATCGTCATTAATCAAGCGGAACTCTTTGTCGTGAACCTTGAATCTGGTTCCAGAATAAGACCGCATTAATATGAAGTCGCCCTCCTTGCAGGATGGGCCAGACGGAAATCGCTGTGAGTCGCTGTAAGCGTCCGGGCCTAAAGCCAAGACCATGCCTACGATTGACCCTATCTCTTCATTGTGCAGCGTTTCAGTGGCTTTGATTATGCCACCAGCCGTCTTTTCTTCGGGTTCAGGTAAAGCAATAAGTATTTTATAGCCTCTAGGTTGAGGCAATTGCTTTGCTTTGCGTGACTGTTCGTCTTCTTGCGAACTCGCGTCATCGTTTATTGCTAATGATTCGCTCATTAGTTTTCCTTTGCACTGGAAAAAAGCGTCCAGAGTCGCTTGCACCGCTTATGCGGAGTAATCTTCCTCAGCTTTAGCCTGCATATCCAGAAGCTCTCGCTCCGCTATTGCTAAGCCTTCAATGATTCCGACACATTTTGAGTATTCACTATAATCTTTACACGCGCCACCACTAATGTGGTCTGCGTACTCGTTCATCTGATTACGCAATGCTTGCCTGTAATACTCAAAACTGTTCACAGAGGATACACTATTCACCCTGCAAGTCCTTAGCTATTTCTTGTCCAATCTTAAAGCCTTCTAGCTGTTCCTTGGATGTGATGCGCCTCTGCTCCAATTCTTCTCGTGAGTTGTTCTCAGAGATACTCGCCGCAAGCTTGGCTTGAGCTATGCGGTTTTCCTGATCAAGTCTCTGTCTTTGTATCTGGGAGTTATCCGCAGCCTTCTGCATATCAAGCTGTATTTTAGCCATTTCGGCTTGCGCCTTGGTTTGAGCTTGCAACTCTTTGATCTGTAACTCTTTCTGCTGCATTTGCACGATAGGATCTTGCGCTTGCTGTTGCGCTTGCTTGGCTTGCGCCTCTTGCTGGTTTTTACCTGTAAGCTGTTCAGCCGCAGGAGCCACCAGTCTAGATATACGATACTCAATATCTTCCGGTAATGGGGTATCAGGCGGCGGCAACTCGACACCAAGCTGCTTTTCGATCTCCATCCTGTATTGGAACGCCAAGTGTTCCTGTATGTGTGCAGCAAGAGCAGCCCCTGCCTTCTTGGCGTTGGGGCTTTTTGACATGATCTCCATAATTTTGGGATCTTCTATTAAAGACTTGTGGGCCAGTATGTGTGCCTCATGGTCTTGGTAGATAAACGCCTTAACGGGTTCGCCGTTAATTATGTTCATGTTCTCTGAAACTGGGTCTGTAGGCTGCATATCGCCCTCTACAGGCACGATCTTGTCTGCATCCCTAATGTTCAGTATCTCAAGCATCTGCCTGTGCAGGAGCGGCATATCGTACATATCAGGCGATTGTTGAGCTAACTGAAGCGCAGCCTGATACTGCATAATCCTTTGAGCCATCGTTCCTGCGTTTGGATCACTGACAGGTATGATGTCCACACGGTCATCAAAGTCTTCGCGTGTTAACGCTGGGCCTTCTTCGTCGTATGGGTACTCTTGAGGGCCAAAGTCCTTTACCACATTCGACAAAAGCCGTAGCTCAGTACGCATAGAGGCGTGTAGCCGCGCTTGAACCGCGCTCATCACCTTCATTGACCGTTCCATGATCGCCAATGTGGTGCCGACAGGCGCTTCTGCGTTCATATCTGCCGCTTTTACGTCAGCAGCGGAAGCAAAACGGCGTCCTTCCTCTACAATATCGCCCATAAGCTGGTACAACACCGTGCTTGGCTCTTTGTAGGGCAAAAATCGGATATTATCTTGGATTGTGCCGCCCGGAACGTCCACATCTCGGAACTCTCCCGGCATAATTGGCGTATCATCGCCTTTAATCCGCAATCCCCTAGATTTTAAGCCGCCCGGAAGGTTCGCTAACGTGCCAGCGTCCACAAGTTGGCGCAACAAAGACGTTGCAGACTTGGCCAAGCCGCCAATCATGTGAATTAAACCGAATCCGTAGAACCCAAGCCCCGGCATGTACTGATAATGCACAAAATGCTGGCGCTTCAGCTTACGCTCGTCCTCTTCATACCAGTTTCTTCTGATTGAAAGGATAGCTCTAGACGATAAATCTATTGTAACGACGTAAGGCAGGGCGATTCCCGTAGGCTCTCCCCCCTCCATGTCCTCAAAACCCTCAAGATCAAGATCAACCATCATCTCAAGGAGGGTATGCCTGCTGTCACTGTCGTAACTTGGCTCATCACCCGTTAATTCGTTGTATTTGTCTTTGATTCTGTCTGAATCTGTTGACGATGGAGACGGTTCGCCCAAGTCAACGTCTGCATAAAACCCGGAAATCTGCAATTTTCGGATTTCATTGCTGGTTTTTTTCATTATGTGAGTCGCACGCTCACAAGTTTCTAGATCAGAAGCGCCATAACTGACAACAAACTCCTCCGCAGGCACAAACATGCTGCAAGGACGGCCCATTGAGGGGTCAAAATACACTTTTCTGAACGCACTACCCGCTAGAGGTAGCGAAAAAAGCATCCGCTCCGTCTCAGAACGATACTCGGTCATCTTTTCGGTAAGCATATAGTTCAAATAGTCTTGAACCCTGTGTGCTTGTTTTTCTTTTTCGTCATCTATTTTGCCGACAATAGATGTTTTTACAGGGCCGCTCGCTGGAAACAACTCTTGAATCGCTTGGGACTGGAATCTGATTACAGATTCAGTCAACAAGGGGTGGAAAACACCACAAGCGCCATCCCAAGGGGTGGTTCTTTCTTCATGTTTCAGCCCAAGAAGGTCTAACCCTTCAATATAGGATCGCTCCCAATCAGATCGACTGTCTTTGTCAGCGCGAAAAGCGCCCACAAGATCACTTGCAATCGCGTTTAGATCACCATCTTCAATAAACTCAGCAAGATTGGCATCATGCGGTATCTGCGCTTGGACTAGATCGTCTTCGTCAAACTCAAAAATAGTTTCACCACCCGCCGCAATAGACACGGATTCGGGGTCAACGATCTCTATCTCAAGTGCTTCTTCCTCCATCCCCGGCATAAGAGGGGTTGGAGTCTGCAATGGTCGATCTACGGCCATTAGCCTTTGCCGCCGCGCTTGCCGCCCTTGGTGGCCATCTTGCTTTGCATGGTCTTGCCACCTTTGAAGTAGCCCTTAGTCTTAGGAACCATGCCGCCATTTTTCATCTTGCCTTCGCCGTCAGCAGCAAAAAACGGAACCATTTTCCCGTCCTTTTCAACCATAGGAAGCTTAGTCTTTCTGCCACCAGCCATACCCATTTTGGTCTTTCTGCCGCCAGCCATGCCCATCTTAGTCTTACCGCCTCGGTTATAACCTTTACTCTTCATCTTCATGCGAGTCTCCTGCATATAAGTTATCAAAGACCTGATTTACGTCTAAGGTGTAATCCAAGTCTGATTTGCTGTAATGAATGTGTTGAGATGGCCTGAAGTCAGGCGCACCTTCTCCTGTCTCAAACCACGCTGGGTGAGTCACCCTAACACGATTATTCGGCAAAGCTACGATGTTTCCCGTGTAGGGGCCAGCATCAAGTAGCTCCATAACATGACTCTGCTTATGTTGGGCAGGGTCATCTGCAATTTCGTTGTTTGTGTAATCTACCGTGAAGTAATACTTAGCAGGGTAGAACTGACCGTCTATCTTTGCCAGCCAAGGACAAGGTGTCGCCCTGTCCAGAACATACACACTGTGATCCCTAGAGCTACAGTCCCAAGGCTGTGCAGCCCATACAGGCATCGGCTCAGGCCATTCTTCATAGGGTGTATCGGCAACTAACGCCGTTATCGGCATTCTTGCCCACATTGCGCCACCATGAACATTTGGCTCATCAGTGTCGTAGGTTTCCGCCCCAGTAAAGATAACCTGAAAGCTCAAGCATCTTGTAGGCATTGTAGTTACCGCAATCGCCATAGCATGAAGGAACTCTCCATGATATTTCGTATGGTTATGCGTGTACTCTTTTCTCACCCAGCACTTAAAGTACGGGATGTTACTTTGGAGATATGGCATTAATAATAACTGGCCTTTCTTGGATAAAAAGGCTCATCCTCTTCATCACTGAGTAATCGTAAGAACCCGCCCTGTCTGAACCGCAACAGCGCCTGTGTAGATGAGTCTACAAGGTCATCATGCTCACCAGCAGGGAATGAGGCAAACTCTTCTACAACCTCTTCTGCAAACCTAGTATTAGGCCGCCACACGTTACCAGAAGCAAATAGATCCGATACTGCGTTTACACGACTGATCTTGTCATTACCTCTGGACGGGGTGTATTCCGCAACAGGGATGCCCATAGCCCGTAACTCAAAGATCAACGGCGTACCTGCCGCTTTAGCTTCAACAATACAAGCATCTGGCTCCCAGTAACCGTATAGCTCAAAAGCTTTCTTTTTAAGCTCAGGGAACTCTAGGCGTTCTTTGTGCGCGTCCAGCAGGATTATGTTTGCCTGCATAGTGCCCGTATCGTCTGGGTGGTAAAAAACGCCCCACGTTGTACAGGCTGAGAAGTCTGAACGCTGAGTCTTGAGGAATGCCGTATCCCAAGACTGGATAATAAACTCGCAAGCTGGCGGGACATCACTGTCCCATTCGCGCCACCATTCACGCTTAACCAACGCGCCCTCTTCTGATGTGGGGTTCTGTTGGTACTGTGCGTTCCACTTGGGCGCTGGTAATTCGTTTCTAAGCGACTCTAGCTCAGGTAAAGGCCAGAACTCAGGCCATAGCGACTTGCCTGACGGCATGATTGCAGGGAACTCAATAACCTCCCATTCATCTGTACCAGACCGTTGAACAGAAGACTTGATGATCTGCCCAGTAAGATCCCGTTTATGCCAGCGTGTCATCACAACAATGATCGCGCCTCCCGGCTGTAGACGCTGTCTAGGCCCAGAGGTATACCATTCGTAAACCTTATCAAACACGCCCGGATCGGCACTTTGCCCCTCTTGCTCACTATGAGGGTCATCAATGATCAAAAGATCCGCGCCCTTACCAGTCACAGCACCACCAACACCTATAGCGAAGTATTCGCCACCCTGAGTAGTGCTCCACCGTCCAGCAGCCTTTGAATCGGCGCGTAACCCCAGATTCGGGAAAACACTCTTGTAATCATCGCTGTCTACTAAGTTACGAACCTTACGACCAAACCCCACTGATAATTCAGCAGTGTGTGCGGTCTGAATGATCTTCTTCTCTGGAAAGTTACCCAGAAACCAAGCAGGGAGTAAGTACGATGCAAACTCAGACTTAGTGTGCCTTGGCGGCATATTGATAATGAGACGCTTCAACTCACCACGGGCAACCCGCTCAAAAGCAGCACCCATGATCTTGTGATGACGCCCTTCAATAAAAGCAGGCCACACACGCTTGATAAACGGCATAAACCCTTCACGGGCTTGCTCTTTACCCTCAGCCTCTTCTAGCTCTTCTATGAGAGCAAGTATCTCCCTCTGCTCATGCTCAGGAAGATTGGGTATCTGCTTTAGAAGTTTGGGGTCTACTCTGTCAAGAACCGACATAAAACTCCCTTAGGAATATACCTAGCTTAGGAATATGCCTAGCCTAGGAATCTACCTACTTAGTAATCCATATAAAAAAACTTACGGATCTACTTAATCGGCATTTGCCTAATCGGCACATGCCTACCTAGGCATATTCCTAAGAGAGGAATAACTGATTATACAGAAGTTACACACTTGACAAGGATGAGGCAAGACCCGGCTTGAATTTTTTGTGAAAAATTTTTAGGCACTAGGATTCCTAGGGCATTTCCCTGCAAAAAAAGGAGCGTACTGCGTACTGTTTACGGGCTATATATTTTTTAGGTAATTATTTGAGCGTTTTACTATGTATATAGACGGTGGCACGCAACTGGCTGTAGGGGGGGTAGGGGTATGCAAAATGATAGACAATTTCGCTGAGAGGCAGGGGGTGTACAACGGTTAGCGTATTGTGTGCAGCGTACTGTAACCGTTTGCGTATGGTGTACTGTTGCCA
>Ga0208666_1000534_pt1 | contig 17781 bp, 27 predicted proteins | sample 5B_taG_FD_184078 | JGI IMG/M metagenome (GOLD analysis project Ga0208666, IMG submission 184078) | Marine viral communities from the Subarctic Pacific Ocean - 5B_ETSP_OMZ_AT15132_CsCl metaG (SPAdes) (version 2) | ecosystem: Environmental > Aquatic > Marine > Oceanic | place: Pacific Ocean...
GACCGTTATGATTCCTGAGCCTGCTGATCCAGTTGTAATGGGGTTAGATCCAAGAGTAAGTGTTGTACGAAGCGGTGTAATATCGTTAAAAGTTCCACCATCCTCTAGGTATGCTTTTTTGTGCGTACCCATAAACAAGAAGTTATCTGAAGCAAGTGTAACAAAATCTAACATATTTCGGCACGTGCCAATAAACGTTGTATTTGCTACTCTAACCCACCCACCAATACGCTCCACATAGCCAGACTTAAAACGGATCTTATCTCCGTCAAACCAACCACCTTCGTTAGAGTAGTTAGTGCCCTCTCGGTTGATTCCCGGCTTGAACTGGAGCTTGCTTAGTGGCATGTAACATTACTCCGCTGCTTGGATCTCGTTGCCGTCTTCTTTTGCCCACTCAAGAATGGCTTCCCAGTGTCGATTGCCAGAAGCATTAATAGGCACTGATATACGCTCATCATCAACCATAATAGTTACGCTTACGTTTTCTCCGTCCATTGATACATATTGTGCTGATGTAATATTCATAGTTTATAACTCCGCATCAAAAGATAAATGACCTGCACTACCACTTTGTTGTAACAAAGTAACAATACCGTTTGTTCCTGAGAATGACATACCGCTACCATTTATTCTGCAAGAATGTGTAGCAGAATTTTGTATTGTAAGAGTTCCAGACGCTGTACCTGTTGAGTCAGGACTTCCATGACCTCTAAATGAACCACTTGATGTTAATGAAGGTGCTGTCCTCATTTTAGTTTCAAACTGACAAGCTCCATTAAAATAATTACTTACGGTAGTAAACCCAACTATTGCACCGGGATATTCTCCATCTGCCTGCGTTCTTCGAATAAAATATCTTTGGCATTTGTGCAACTCATCTGCAAAGGTTCGATGCTCAAAGTCCGTGGCGGTGTCGCCTACTTCTAGCTGGACTCCAGTAATATAAAGCTCATTACTTGTGCTATCTAAAAAATTTGTTTGACCAGTTACTCTATTGGTATTACTAGCCCAAGTGGTAGCAATTGGTGACCCAGTATAATCACTTCCAGCAGCAAGCCACCAATAGATATATAGCCCAATAGCATTTGTTTCAGTTATGGTGAAGTCAGTGTTTGCAATCCACGTAAGGGTTTTGTGTTCCCAAGTATTAGCAGTATTAATTGTGTACGGCCTAGCTAATTCTTGACTACCAGAAGTTTGTATTTCAACACAATATGTTCCAGTTTTATTTGAACGAACCCAAAAAGAAATAGTTACTTCTTTGGCATCTGAACTTCCATAGTTAAGATGACTTAGGTTTTGACCTTCAATAACTTGTTGTAAAATATGGTACTGGGAAGAGGAAAGAGAACTATCTGCGGTTGTCACATCAATTTTTAAGGAGTTCTTAAAACCAGCAGGTGTTGTAGTAGATTGGGAAATGTCAACCGCACCATCATGTGAATAAGTGGTAGACCACCTGTCTAGTGTGTAGGCAGAAACTGAAGGGTTTGTAAAGCTTGTACCCCTCTGAGCAACCTGCATAGCCCCATTGATTATAAGGTTCCTGTTCCCATACTGGTTAACGTTGAGGCCAGCTTCGTTGATTCTTGATACTGCCATAGCTTAATCCTTACTTGTTATCTGCAATCGCTTTGTTAACCGCAGTCATGTCTTCGTCTGTCCAGTAGTCTTTAGCTACCATTAGCTCTAAATGCTCAACATTACTAACTTTCCTTGCAGTCCATTCGTCTGCTTCCATGTCATCTGGTTTCCCTGCGTTTAACAAATTAACAGAATGACCCATTGCTGTGTAGTTTTGTGCTATTTCTTCTTTAGTTATTTCATCAGACATTTCTTCACCCTTCTAGTGTTGCTATTCGAGCTTCAAGAGCATCATTCTTTGCTGATAGTTCTTTGATAGCGTTTACAAGAACAGGAACTAATCTTTCATATTTTAGACCGTAGCTGTTACCTTCTAAGTTATTTCTAACAACAAGACTTGTGTCATTTGTGTCAGCAAAACCGTTATCTTGTTCTATTGCTAAAACTTCTTGCGCTAGAAAGCCAACATGAAGCCTGTCTCTTTTTTTGGAACCGTCTGGACTACCATAAGGATTATCATCATCACCGTACCATGTACGTTTATCCCACTTATATGTAACTGGTCTAAGTGCATTGACCCAATCTAAACCGCCAGTAAAGTTAGTTACATCTGTTTTGTCTCTACTGTCTGAACTAGAGATACTTGTGTCGGCACAAAACAAATCACTTATGTCATTGTCACCTAAACAAATTGTATCACTGCCTGTCGAAATACTTCCGCTAGGAGAAGTGCTTCGCCCTGCATTGTGACCAAGAACTAAATTATTGTGTCCAGATGAAATTTCACGCCCTGCTGTAAAACCAACTGCTGTGTTATCAAAACCAGTAACATTATAAAGAGATTGCGCTCCGACTGATGTATTTGTACCGCCAGAGGTTCCTGCATGTTGCGATTGGTGACCAACTGCTGTATTTTCAGACGTAGTAGTTGTATTAACTCCTGCTTCTCTTCCAATAAAAATGTTTTGTGCGCCACTTGTTAAAGCTCTTCCTGCTCTAAACCCTATTATAACCTGATCATGGCCTGTAAGAGTTCCATTACCTGCTGCCTCGTAACCAACAAAAACACTGTGGTCTGGGTCTGTAGCATTAGCTGCCGCACCAAATCCTATTGCGGTATTACCATTACCTGTAGTATGATCAAAAAGAGCGTCTTTACCTACTGCTACATTTCCTGCGCCTGTCGTATTGGCTTGTAATGCAGCATAACCAACAGCCGTGTTTTCAGATGCGGTGGTGTTAGCACCTAATGAATTACGTCCAACTGCCGTATTATAAAAGCCTGTTGTTGTAACATCTAATGCACTAGTGCCAACGGCTACATTATCAGCACCTGTGGTTAAACTTGTCATTGCATAAGCACCAACAGCCGTGTTTGAGGCACCTGTCGTAATAGCATCCCCTGCAAGACCACCGATAAGGGTGTTGTTTATAGCTGTTGTAACTTTATGCCCTGCTTGAAAGCCCACTGCAGTGTTGTACATATCAACGTTACTTGCAGGATTCATATCCTCTAACGCTTCGTTTCCAATAGCAACATTTCTGTCGCCAAGCACGTTAGCTTCCATCGCAACATAACCTATGGCAACGTTATTATCGCCTGTGGTAATGGCCTTTCCCGCAGAAACTCCGATTAAGTGGTTTCTGTCTCCTGTGGTAATAGCTGTTCCTGCGTCTTTACCAATAGTAATATTTTGATTTCCACCAGAAGCAATCGAGGCTCCCGCGTCTTCGCCTAATCTAACGTTATCTGTTCCAGCAGAAGCTGTAATAAGATCTGCACCCGCCGCAAATGTTACGTCAGCTTGAAACGTACCACCGTTGGAAGCGGACATATCGCTCATTGACGCTATGTCATACGCAATCACTTCTAAAGTATCGCTTAACGAAGCAGCTTGTGTTAATACGATGCTCGTCTTTGTACTCGCGGTGTAATCGGTTCCCGGCACAAGGCACACGCCATTTAAAAATACGTCAACGTATGCAGAATCTGCGTACTTCAGCGTTTTGCTGTTGTCATCGGCCCCTGAGAACGTGGTCTGAGAGGCAGTCGCTGTATAGATAAAACGGCTTCTAACACCCGTTCCCGGTTGATTACCTATATATGGCATTAATCAGCCTCCTGTATTGTGTTTCCATCTTCCTCTGCCCATTCAAGAACTTTCTGATATTGTGCGTTATCTTCAACTAAAGGTATATACCAAGTCGTATCGCCAATAACCGCTGTTATTCCAGCGTTTTTTCCTTCAATAGCTGTATATTTTGCTGATGTAATATTCATTTAAAGCTCCGCATCAAATTCCACATAACCATTTCCAGCATTACTCTCAAACCTAATACCATAACCTTGAGTACCTCCACTAATCGTACCAAAATTTATAGAGGCTACTTCTGGCCCAGACCTGTTTGAAGTTGCTGCATAAGTTAGAGTACCCCCCGGCTGTGTATAAAGATAAGTGTTTGCTGTAGCAAAACTTGGAGACGTTCTCATCGTTCCATTTAATTTTCCATACAGATAAATATTAGATGTAGTATCTATAGAACCAGTTAGAAAAATAGAATACTGATTAGTTCCAGCAGTCTGTCTTTGATAATACCTCTGACACAGTGCAAGCTCCTGACCAAATGACCGATGCTCAAAGGGCGTGGCTTCTGTGCCAACTTCTAACTGGACGCCTGTGATGTAAAGTTCATTTGATGTGCTTGCTACAAAGTTTCCTATGTCATTGCGATAGTCAGCCCTAGTTGTTGACCAAGCCGTGCTATCAGAAGAAGCTGCATAAGTTCCGCTACTTGACCCTGCAAAAACAAACTTTACATGCATACCGTCTCCACTATCGTTGTTAATAGTAGCGGAAGTGCTGGCTGGAACAGTGCAAGTATATCTAGCCCACGAAGTGGTGGGAGTATAGCTTTTTACATAGTATTGACCTGTGCCATCTCTTGTTTCAAGAGCAATAGAAATAGGGTCTGTATAGTTTACCGTTTTCATGTACCATGATATGGTCATTGTTTTAGCCCCAGAAGAACCATACCCCAAAAGCTGTAAATTTTGAGCTTCTACTCGTTGATCTAAATATATGGATTGTGTTCCGGTATGTGCAGAGTCTGCTGTTGAACATTTAATTTTTACAGAATTTGCAAATCCGTCTGGAGTATCTGTAGACTGAGACATTTCACAAGCCCCACCTGCTGTTGCATTAAATCGCAACCCAAACCTATCTACAGTAGCATACCCTTCGTTTGAACCATCACTAACAGTAACAGTACCGCTTGAGCGTTGGCTTACGGTCATCCCACCATTAATCACCATATTACGGTTCGACAAGGCACCGCTATCGTAAACCGCACCTAGTTCAGCTAGTTCTCGTGCCTTGCTCATTATCCTGCCTCCAGTGCGTCTAGTCTAGCTTTTATTGCCGTGTTTTCTGTTTCTAATGTTTCAATTTTAGCTATAGCCTCTTGTAGTGAAGCGGTTAGAAGTGGCACTAATTTACTGTGATCAATGCTTTGGTAACGTGGAACTGTATTACCTTCTTTATCTTCTTTCATTTCATCTTTGTCACCAGCAACAGATTTTGGAACAATCTCTTGTACTTCGTGTGCCAAAAATCCTTCTGTATCAGCAGCGTCTAACTTATCATCAATCCAACTAAACTTTTTAGGTTGAAGTTGCTTTAATCTCTCTGTTGCACCTGTTAGGTCTGAAACATTTTCTTTTAATCTATAGTCTGAAGAAGTATTAAATGATGTTGAACCTGAACTAACTGTTATTGAGCCGACAGCACTACCAGCACGATAAAATTGTATAGCCTCACCATTAGTAACAGCACCAATTCTGTGGACAATCATAGTTTCTGAAGTAGCATTAGTGGTTGTATTTGAAATTGTCATCCATTGAGCAGCGCCACCTTGCGAATGAACACGAACACCTGAAGCACCAGTCCAACTAGTGCCGCCAGAAGGACCTGCTAAAATATTCGCATTTTCATTACCCTTGTGCCAAAACACAGGCGTACCATCACCGTTAGAAAGTATAACACTGCCATCATTAGTTCTAATATCAACACTATCTTGATTACCGTTAAAACGTCCAATAACAGTGTTCTTTGCGCCACTAGTAATATTAGCACCTGCACTTGTACCTAAAAAAGTATTGTATGAGCTAGTAGTAGTGCCTCCAGAATATCGTCCTATCATAGTATTAGCGAGACTTGTTGTGCCAGAATACCCTGTTTGAAAACCAAGATAAGTATTTTCAGCCCCTGTCGTGCCAGAATATCCTGCTTGATGCCCAATAGCAGTATTTTGACTTGCAGTAGTGTTTGAAACCATTGCCTCAAAACCATGAGCAACATTAGTACTTCCAGTAGTATTACTTGCCATAGCACCTTTACCTACCGCAGTATTTGGGCCACCAGTTGTATTAGCTTGTAATGTGTTAGCTCCAACGGCTGTGTTAGTAGTTGCGGTGGTGTTTGCAGTTAATGCATCACGTCCAACAGCAGTATTGCTGCTACCTGTTGTGCAAGCTTGCAATGCGTCAGTTCCAACGGCAGTATTGTCGGAAGCTGTTGTATTGCTGTCCATACAATCATTGCCTATCGCAACATTGCCTGAACCTGTTGTATTTGCAGCTAACGCAAAAGAACCTAATGCGGTATTGTTACCACCTCCTATATTAGCTTCTAAAGCTTTATAACCAACACCAGTATTGTTGCCACCTGTATTAGCTTCTAAAGCTTCAGAACCAACAGCAACATTATTATTACCTGTAATGTTGGTTTTTAATGCTAAATTTCCTACTGCAACATTGTCATCACCAGTAGTTAAGGCTGTTCCTGCATCTTTACCAATGGCAACATTATAGTTACCACCAGACTCTATAGCTGTACCAGCACCTTCGCCAAGCCTTACGTTGTCTGTACCTTTTGACGCTGTAATTATGTCTGCACCATCACCAAACGTTGTCGCATTATTAATAGTTGTAGGCGGTGCAACAGTCGCAGCGGGTGGCCCTAAATGCACAACGTAGATATTATTTGTGCCTGTGGGCGGTGCCGAAGTAAAAGACAACGTGGTGCCACTACAGGTGTACGCAACACTCGGATCTTGAACAACGTTCTCTACAACTACGCGAACCGCATTGACGTTTGCAGACTTTGACATTGTGAAATCTGTTGTAGAGCCATCACCACTAAAGCTATCTTTCGTGGTGCTTGTGTATGCTACGGCTGGTTCGTTACCTAAATATGGCATCTATAGCTCCTACGTTGATGAATCTATTTCAAGTATGTCCAAAATTGCATCAATTGACGATGCTGTATCAGACGTAACTTTTATCTGATCGTTATGCTCCATAACGACCTTCATGTCCCCACCAATTGGTATCAACGCACCGCCGCTTGGTATCGGTGCATCCTTAATAATATGAACCGTATCACCCGCTTGTGTGTTTAGCGTAACGGTAGCAGTTACCTGAGAGGCTGATACGTTAGCCAAAGAAAGACCTATCGCTGTGGTCTGTACATCTAGCAAAACCTGATAACCACCAACCGCCGTAGCTGTGGTGCCTATGTTTGTTGAGAACTTTCGTTTGAAGTTGTTTGTTGCCATCTAACTATCCTAACGCAATTGCTAATGCGGCAGCAGTACCCGCCGCGTCTACATTTAAACCAGTATGAGCTTTGCCCTGTGCAGTAGCATCTGCCATGCTCAAGTCTGTCAATCCTGTCGCTACACCGCCTGTGATCTCAGGGTTTGACATCGCCAGAGTGTCACTCAAGCTTATCATATTTGCTCCTGATCCGCCACCGTCACCGTATACAATACTGACTTTTCCTGTGCCGGGAACGGTAACGTTTGTCCCGCTACCTTGTGTAACGATTACATTTCTATCCGCAGTTAGTGAATTTTTAAAGATAAAAAACGCCTGAGTTGTGTTTGGTGCTATCGTTACAGTAACATCTGCACCCAGATCAGAGCCTGAGTCTTTGAACTCAATAACACGATACATACCGTCTGAGGCGTTGCTCGATCCAGAAGATGGAGAGCCGGGTCTAACAGTTAAAGTATGTGTTGTGCCTGATACGGTAACGCTTTTGTATCCAGCTAACCGATCAAATATATCAAAGTTATGGTTTGTGGTAGTACCCCATGTACCAGATTGTTCGCCAGTAGCTGGCTTTTCAATCGCAAAGTTTGTTGTAAAACTACTGGGCATTCATCTCTCCTATGCTACGTCTTTCCATGTCGGGGCTTGTAAACGATCTCCAGGTACAAATCCACCAGGTGCTCCTTGAGGAGCTTTGTAAGCTGGACTAGATAACGGATCACCGGGTTGAAGACCTGGTACAGGAGGTTGAAAACTAGGGATTTGATCTGGAATAACTTGATCAAATACTTTAACATTTCCTGCATCTCCTGTTGCCTCAACGCCAGTTACGATAGCATCTGCGTTTGCTTGTACCGTTACATTACCAACATTTGTGCCACTTGCCAATCCCGTTGTTAAAAACTCTACAGAAATACCCGCAACAACAGTACCGATTTGACCACTTGCAAACTGTGTAGGGTCAGCTGCACTAGCGATCACAGAGACATTCGCAGCCGCTGCAACAGTGATCGTGCCTACCGCACCTGTGCTTGTTTCACCTGTCGTGACAACATTACCAACGCCATCTATCGTGACAGACCCTACACCGCTCGTACCAGCAAGACCCGTTTCTGGTACATTACCTGTACCTGTAACCGTTACAGAATCTAATCCGCCAGTAGCAGCTATACCTGTAACGCCAACGTCAGCACCAGCCGCAGCGACAACGGTGCCTACCGAAGCCGTTGCCGCCAGACCCGTAGCAGGGGCAATCGTGCTACCTTGAGCCGTTACAGAATTAACTAAACCTGTACCAGCCGATCCACTTGCAGCTATAACAGCCTCGGCATCTACCGTTATAGAACCAATACCGCTTGTTGCAGAAAGTCCTGTCTCTGGGACATCGGCATCTGCTGAAACTACAACAGAGCCAACGGCTGTCGTACCAGCCGATCCAGATACACTAAAATTAGCAATTCCAGTGACAGTAACGGAACCTACAGATCCTGTAGCCACCACTGTAGTTGGAGATATAATTGCTTCAGCAACAACTGAAACAGAGCCAACGGAACCTGTAGCCGATAGCCCTGTCTCTGGAACGTCTGCTGCTGCAAGGACAGTAACAGTACCAACCGCACTGGTTCCTGCCTCTCCCGTGACAACAACCGGAATAGGTTCGCCCCAAGTGCCTTGGGACCATGTACCTCTACCCCATCCCGCAATTATTGCCATCGGCTTTTACCGTTTAGGCGATACGGATAATAGCGTTACTCGCGTCCGCTGTTGGGAATTGAATAGTAAAGTCACCAGCAGTTGATGTCTTATCGCCACCAAACGCTAATACAATAACGGCTTTGTCTGAAGCACTACTATTATAAATCAATGCACCATTTGCTGTCACGGTTGCTGTTGAAAAGGTTAAATCAGCAAAGTCGGTAAGAGCCGTTGTGCCACTACTTGAGGGATCTACTCGTGTTAGGTTAGCACCGCCAGCAGTGTAGTTTGTACCAGTTGCTTCATTCGTTGTAGCATACGCTGTTGTCGCTGCACCTAATGTTGCAGATGAAGTGAACAGGGCAAGCTTAAAAGTACTGCCCCCTGAGTTTTTAAAATTGTGTGTTCCTTCAAGAAGCTCTTTCTTGAAAGAAGTACACATTGCTTGTGTGATCGCCATGTCATAATCTCCTTATTGCGTCAGCCAGTTTTGGATGCCCTGCATCTCTAAGGGCATTATACACGGTTGTGCGGTCACTGCGAATAGCTTCGCGCATATAAAATGCAACCACCTTTTCCATGTGCTTTTGGAACGCTTTTGCCTGATCCCTGATAGCAGGATGTGTATCGTCAGATACACTAATCAGTTTTTCTACACAGCGTTCTGCAACCTCATCGGGACTAAATCCTCGATTTTGTGTTGTTTGTACATTGACGATTGGATCGTCTGAGACATTTAAATCTAATTTAAACATTATTGTTTCGGCCTTATTACTTTACCAACACGATAGTCTTGCGTGGTTTCTTTTGCTTCTCCAAGCATCTTCAACCCAATTACAGCTTCATTAAACCGTTGATTATATTGAGCCATTATATCCTGCTCACCCTTCATAAAGATGTATGCTTCAACTAAAGAACCATACAACATTGCCAAGTCAGCATTGTCACTTAACCATGTGGTGCCTGTTCCTGCTCCAGAAGTTAAACTAGCAGGTCTAAACAAATACTGAACTTCGACTCCGTAATCTTGATCAGGGGTAGGAGCAACAATAAAATTACCCACATCAAACTGTGCATAGTATCTTGGCACTCCTGTCACAGTATAATCAGGGTTGAACTCTTCTATAAAAGAAAGATCTTTAAACTCAAGAAATTGTTTTTTACCACTTACCGTTACGGTTATAGAAAACGGAGCTAAAAAGTCACTGGGTGCACCAAGGTACTGATTATTGGCTGTCATCGTACCAACTTGGTTTCTCATAAATAAATTCAACTGAACGTTCTTTAGAATGCGTTCTTCAGCGGCTCGTATAAACACAGGTAGATTGTTTACGAAAGTCGTCTCCGAGTTTTCCGTATAGTCTTGTATTGCTTGTTTTAAACTGTCGTATGTAAAACTCATGGTGTATTCGCTTGGCCTCCCATACCTGAATGGTTGGTACAATAGTAATACAACGTTGGAGCACCTGATGCTACTGTTATCTTCGTGTACGCTCCTGCGCTACCCGGAGTTCCTGTTGTGGTCACACCCGTGGTGTATTCTGAAGCACCTCCTCCAGCGTGTGTGCCATTTGCTGTTGTGCTAAAACGTAGAGGGTGTGAACTATTGCTGGAGTCGCTCTGATCAAACCAATACGTGCTACCCTCATTCAATGTGAGCGTTGGAGACACAGATCCGTCTATGTAAAATTTATTACCACTTCCATATGCGTTTGTACCAGAGGCAACAGTAACCGCATAATTAGTTACATTCGTCGAAGCGGTCACAGATCCTACGGAAGCTGTACCAGCAGATCCCGTAACTGCGGCAATTACATTTGCTATTAAAGTAGTTACTGATCCAGCAGAAGCCGTGCTACTAGATCCTGTAACTGGAACACTTATACTTCCCGCCGTCGCAACCGAAACAGATCCTACAGATGGAGTTAAAACAGCGAACCCAGAAATAGAGACTGTTGTTGAAGAAGGAACAATTACTGTTACGTTGCCAACTTGTCCTGTACCTTGTGTACCAAGTGTTTCAGGAAAGAAAATAGTAACCGTGCCAACTTGACCCGTAGCAACTAAATCGTTCTCTTCGATTAATCCTGGTATTGTTCTAAACCCTACAGGACTAAACCCATACTGCACTGCTCTTTGACTATCTAATCCTGTTTCTGGACGTGGATCTCTAAGTGCTTGTGGATCTGCACCCGCACGAGGGGATCTAAGCTGCGGATGCTTTGCTTCAAACTCGTCTTTACCTACAAGTAATCCATTCCATTCTTTACGCATATCTCTGAGTCGATACCGAAAACCAGATCGATCTGATATGCCAAAAGCTTTTTTGCCGGACGCAAACGCCATTATACCCTCAAGTATTGTATACTAGGTTGTAGTTTGAGAGGTGTTCTATCCTCATCCTCATCAGAGGCACGTTGGAACTCTTCCTCATAAACAGTTTTTAAAAGTTGAGTTCTGTCTAATGCTCGTTTCATAGACAAGTAATATGCTAGTCCAGCCACCATGCAAGGATAGAAACGAAAAGGCATATCAGTAGTATTAGTAAGAGTATCAGCATCCTCGATTCGTTGCACATAATAATAAACTATCTGATCTGTTGAGTTTTCTGGGGTAGCCCAGATGTTAATAACCGGGTTTATTTTTCTATCAAAGTAATACTGACTTGGACGAGCTTCCGTAGTTTTATTAGGTATTGTTAGATACTCACCCCTACTAACCCTGCTTAGTTCAAAGTCTGTACCATCACGTCGTAATACCACCTCAAGGAGATCTACTACATCAGGTGTTAATGTCTCTTGGGCCTGGCCCTTGGTAAGCGTAAGCGTTGCTTGCTTTATCGTCCAGAGATTCAAACCTCTGTTAGCCCATTCTGCAAACATCAGATTAAGAGACCGACGAGCAGTCTTTGCATCGTAGCCTGTACGAACCTCTAGTCCGCATCTTTCATATGCTTCTTCGATGATGTCAGCTACATCTAGTTCGAAGTCTCTTGATCCTGAAGTTGCCATAGCTTAACTCATGTGTGGTTTCTGATTGGTTTTGACGATAGCTGCTCCACCGTTTCTAAAAGTAGTTACTCTTCCACCGTCAGCAACTTGTATAGGTTTATCAGTAGACTTGTACTTTCTTTTTTTAGTTTTCTTTGCTGGCACGTTAGCTCTACCGCCGCCCTCATCAAACATTCCCATTTCTTTCAAGTGATCCATATACTTGCGTTCGTCTTTTTTTTCTTTCCGACCAAGTACAAATGCGGTCAACGCCCTAATAGGAGTTACCCCACCTCGTTCGATAATTCCTCTATCAACTTTTCTATTCCTTGGTCTTGTGGGAGACTTAGCTTGTCCACCACTTTGTAGTTTGACACCACGTCCTTTTAAAATGTCCGCTTGTGTAACTTTACCGTCACCAGTTAAATCAGGAAACTTTTTAGCCATCTTCCTCTTCCTCGTTATATAAATTATCGAACACTCGGTTTACATCTAGTGTATAGTCTAAATCACTTTTTGAATAGTGTATATGTTGTGAGGGTCTGAAGTCTGGTGCACCCTCTCCCACCGCAAACCAAGCTGGATGCGTCACACGCACCCGATTATTTGGTAACGCAACAATGTTACCTGTCCACTCTCCTGCATCCAAAAGCTGTAAAACATGACTTTGTTTGTGTTGTGCAGGATCATCACCAATTTCACTTTCAGTGTAATCCACAGTAAACAAATACTTGGCAGGAAACATCTGACCATCAATCTTGGCTAACCAAGGACACGGTGTAGCTCTGTCCAAAACATAAACAGAATGATTATGTGAGGAACAATCCCAAGGCTGTGCGTCATGTGTTGCCATGGGTTCAGGCCATTCTTCTAAAGGTATATCTGCGACCAAGGCAGTTATAGGCATCCTAGCCCACATCGCACCGCCGTGAATCGTGTCTTCCTCTTCGCCTTCAGCTTCACATCCTGTGAAAATTACTTGAAAACTTAGAGATCTATTCGGTATGGTTGTAACTGCAACCACCATAGCATGGAGAAACTCGCCGTGATATTTCTCATGATTATGGGTGTACTCACGACGAACCCAAGCCTTAAAATAAGGTATATTGCTTTGTAAGTAAGACATCTGGTTTAGAAGATTCCTTTGAATCCTGAACCTGAAAGTTGTGCTCCACCAGCTTTACCGCCTTTAGCCATACCTTTGGCCTTCATCTTACCACCGTTTTTCATACCTTTGGCCTTCATCTTACCACCGACTGAATAGCCCTTGGTCTTCATCTTACCGCCAGCTTTGTAGCCTTTAGACTTCATCTTACCGCCAGCTTTGTAGCCTTTAGACTTCATCTTACCGCCACCACGGTATCCTTTCTTTTTCATCATGATGTTTTCTCCTTTAGAAAATTCTTACACCTCTGGTAGCAACTAAACCACCACCACTAGCCTTCCAACTTATACGTTTAGAAGACTTCTTCTTTTTTGCAGCGGAAGTACACTGCGCCATTGTAGGTCTACAAGCGGGGTAGCCTTTACGTTTTTCCCCCTTTTGACGACCACAGGGTTTGCCTGTTTTACAGTCAACCCAACCCTTACCATCGTTTTGTCCAAACCATTCACGAAGAGAGTTCTTTGCCATTAAAAAGTCCTCGTTCGTTTGCGGCGGCTCTCTTCCACCACACCACAACCAGAAGCAATCATTCCACCTGGAGCAAACCGTTTTTTCGCTATTCGTTTCGGATTATCTACTGAGGCCATTAAGCCACCTTCAGCAGCTTTTTTAGAGTTTCCCCAGTTAGCAGCACCAACTTTTCTACATTTAGAAAGTGCCCCGGAAGCGTATGCGCTGGGCCAGACTTTGTATCGGCTTTTTACTTTGTGATAACATGCGTCTTTTTTTGACTTCTTTTTTGCCATTAGTTTGCCTCCGAGGTGACTTGGATACTTGGAATGATATTTGTCCACGACTTATCAAAACTAAACTTCCTTTCCGTCAGTTCTTCTACAGATTGAACCAAGTGATCGATCTTTACATCCATGACCTCTGTTCTCTTATCTACACTCACGAGTGTAGTAATCATCCAGATAAGACCAACAGATGAAAGGGATAATCCCGCGCCCCAAAATAAAAGCTGTACGTTCTTATCCACCTTAATCACCACTCTCTACAAGACCAATACCTGGCCTTTAATTTATCCAATGTGCCTTTATCACAGCCGTGACGGGCGCGAAAAGATTTTCTCGCTTTTGGATTAGACTTTCTGATCTTCATATTAGCGTCACCAAAACGAACAATCTTTTCTTTGCCCTTGTCGCAAGCCTTTACAACAAACTTTTTACCGCCAGAAACCTGACGCTTCGGCTTGTTGCATTTCATCTTGGACTTGTCGATCTTAGCCATTTAGCTAATCCCTATGCAATGTCATCCAATAATGCACAAACAATACAAGTTGCAGTCGCGGCACTTGATCCATCGTGACCAATTGCATGTACGTCAGCAACTGTTGCGTTTGGATATCTACCATAGAAAGACTGATTAGGACTAATCTTAACAGCGTCTGTAGTGGTGTTTGCTACGGTCCCAGCATTAAAAACAACATAGATATCATTGGCTGCATCTGTATTTTTAATGTAGATAAATTCAACCTTATCACCTGTCGCCACAGTGCCGGGGTTTGCGTTAGCATTTACCGCCGTATAATCTGTGTAGTAACCAGTAATCAAATCCGTGCTTGCTGCTGTAACACTGGTTAGTTTGTAGTACCACTTGTCATTCGCATCTTTTGGCGAAACAGTGGTTGTGGCTTCGATAGTTTTGGCTATCTCGTCCGGTAGAATCGTAGTCTTCATGACTACTGTAGCTGCGTCAGCCATGTTTTATCTCCTTTACACTCACCCGAAAAATCCAGTTATCGAAGTGATGTTAGTTAGGGTTACATGGCAATCATCCTCAAAGATGATACCATGATCGGGTATCGTTACTTGCGTGTCATCCGAGGTGTTGAACACCATGTCTAACAACGTTGCTCCACCGCTACCGTTTTTGAAAACTACTTGAGGGGACCCGCTTGAGGCTGTCTTTACATAGAAAGCCTTTAAACGAGTCCTGCCTGTGTGTAAATCTCCAGTGGCAGTAGCTGTCTTTGTAAATATAGAAGCAGCCATGTGTTACCTCCTCTAGGCGTTGTTGATGCCTTGGATGTATTCAACTGTAACATTACCTCTGCCAGCCGAACCCGCTGAGAAATCTATGAAGATCGGAAGATCAGCAGTTCCAATGTCTACCCAAGCATCCGCGTCTGTAATTGTTCCAGCGGAGCCTAGTTTAATTACGTCGGCTGCTGTACCTGCGGCTAACGCAGTAAACAATGAGGTAGAAGTTGAAGTCGTACCCATGCTGATGTTTGCAGCATCACATGCAGTGGTGATATAAACCCGTATTTCAACGATTTGACTATTCGCAGGAATAACGATTCCTGTATCCGCAGCAGTAGTAGATTGTTCCCAAGACGCTGTTTGCGCCATTTTAACAAAACCTACATTTGCTTTATTGGTTCCTACAGTTGTACCTGTAGTATCCTTTATTGTCCCAGCTTTAATAGGACCTGAAAAAGTTGTTGTACCCATGTCGATCTCCTGTCTGGGTTAAGTCAGTGACCCCATGTCACTGTCAGGGATAACAATACTATACCACAGGAAATATAAAAAGAAAGGGGCAACCTAAGTTGCCCCAGTCATCAGGGAGGTAATCTTTGCAAAAAGACTACCTCATTGTATCACAAATTATGCTCCGGGTGAACCGAAAACACAACGTGGGTCTGAGAACCCAAAGCTGTAACGCTCACGAGCCTTAAATCTCATGTTACCAGTATCGAAGTCAGCTTCCATACCAGTGGACATTGGCGTACGCTCAAAGTGGACAAATCCACGAGGTGCGTCTGTCATGATGAAGAATGCATCTGGATCAGTTAGGAAGTCGTTAACAGCATAGCCGTTTGGCAACATACCCATTGATCTTAGAGCATTTACATCATTGTCCGCTGTACCAACACGTAAGTTAGATACCATCAAACGTTCAGCAACAAACTGTAGCTGACGTGGGATGACCAACTTTGTGCCGCGTAAAGCAACTTTGAGACCACGCTCATCAACAAAACCTGCAATGTTGATCAAAGCATCTTCAAGAGATGTTTCGTTCAAATCAGCCGCAGTTCCTGGTTCGTTAGCAAACGTACCACCACTTGTAAGTGGGTGAGACGCATCACACAATGCAACTCCGTCGCCACCAGCAGAAGCACCTGCTGTGAAAGCGTTGTTCAGAATTGAAGCAGCTTTAACCTGCTTTGTGTGTGCCATTGAACGAGCCAACGCACGAGTATAACGTGAACCAAGACGATCATATAGATTGTCTTCCACTGCTTCCTCAGTAATTGAGAAGGCAAGTGCCACGGTCTCGTGGTTGTAACGAGCAGTGTATGCTTCGTTAGCGTCGTCAAAATTTACAGCAGAACCTTCCGACTTGGTTGGTGCTGCTCCGAAACCACTCAACATTACTTCTTCTTCGAATGCTCGATCAGAAGATTCTGTTGTGAAGATCTCTGCATGTTGGTTTTCGTACCTGTCGTACTCCATACCAAACAAGGCGTTGAGACCTGGTTCCAACTCTTTCGCTAGTTGTGCGCGAGATATAGCCATATTTCAGTCTCCTTACACGCCAGTCGTTGAAACAGTACCACCTGCAATAGCACCATTCGGTGAATTGAAGGAGTTGTTTAAACGAACGATTACAGGAATGCCAGCCGCAGCGAAGTCTGAGTTTTCAGGATCATCTTGGAAACCCATGATTCTCAGATTCAAGTTTGCGGTGACGCCGAGTGTGCTGACACCCAACTTAGCAGAAGAAATACCTGTGGTTGTTGAACCAGCAGCACCGTCTGCGAAGTTAGCATTAGTAAACACATTTCCTTGTGCAGATGACGCGCTAGTTAACGAAGCGTCTGAACAAATTACAAATGATTGTAATGGGTTATCATACACAAAACCTTTGACGGGAAAATTAGTATCCGCGCCAGATCCGGGCCAGAAGTTAGAAAAAACTTTCTCACCAGTGGTAGACGAAACGTATTCCGCACCAGCGAACACACCCACGAGACCTACAGTGCCCCCAGTAGCCGCGCCAACAATGTCAATAAAGCCAGTTGAAAGCGGTTTTACGGGAGAACCTTGATAAATCGGGTTTGTGTTGCCAGCGGCAATACGATACTCGGTCGCACCTGTGGTGTTGTAGCCCTGACCGACTACACCAATCGGACGGAGTCCGAATGCAACGTTAGTATTTGCCATATTAGCAATCCTTTAGGTTAATTGGAGTCGCGTTCACGACCTCCAAAAGTTACACGACTTTGCCGATTATTCTGAATCGGCATTGAAGGATGTTGCTCCTTCATAAGGTCCTGATCTACAGCAGTCATCTGTTCGCGGGTTCTGCCCCCGTAATAAGCAGTTCGTTCTTCCACTGTTTCAACAGGTATTCGACACAGCATCAGACCACCTTGACCAATCACACCTTCATAACGACCTTCGTCGATAGTGGGTGCTTCATAGTCTGGATACTCATCTTTACGGACAGGTTCCCATCCTTCACGTAGCTTGGAGTTGACATTCATTTTGTCTTCCTCGCCACGCATTGCGACTCGAATCCAACGATGCACATAGCCCGGAGGGGCATCAGGTGCTTGTAGGTGACTGGGCGGTGCCCATGGTTTTCTGCGAGATTCATCTTCTCGTGTGGTGGTTTTACGTGGTGTTCTATCTGCCATAAGCTTAATCCTTCACATATTTAGCGTATTCTTCTAGCGGTACGTTTAAACGTTTCGCCATCGCAATTTGTGATGGTGATAG